>Ga0224723_1000129_pt1 | contig 48856 bp, 36 predicted proteins | sample Balambano_FR2_Me_FD_161647 | JGI IMG/M metagenome (GOLD analysis project Ga0224723, IMG submission 161647) | Freshwater sediment microbial communities from Lake Towuti, South Sulawesi, Indonesia - Balambano_FR2_MetaG | ecosystem: Environmental > Aquatic > Freshwater > Lake > Sediment | place... | reverse complement strand
CCTGCACAAGCTCGCGGCATCATTCGCGGCATGGTGCATGAAACCCTGTTTGATTTGCTCAGTCTACATCAGGGATCTTTTGTTTTTGAAATGAGTCCTGCACTCGCCCCGCAGCTCACCACCCTGGAAATTGCACCCCTCGTTGCTCAGATGATGAAGCAGGTTCAAGCGTGGAAGCAGTTTTATCCGCATTTTTCCTCACCCGACTGCTGCCCGATGCTCGCAGACCCAGCTCAACTGCGGGAAATGCTGACCGAAGCTTCTTTCAGCTTGCTAGAGCGATGGGTAGACGGCAAAACATCGCTGCGGCAAATGGCACGTCATTTAAACCGAGATATTGTGACAGTTGCACGGGCAATCTATCCCTATGTGCAGCAGGGACTCGTTCATCTGGCGAATCCGCCTACTTCACCTTCTCCAACAGGGGTGATCGCCTCAGGCACACTCTCTCAAACAAACTCGCCTTCTGAGCAACCTGCAGACAAAGTTCCCCGAATTGTGTGTATCGACGATGGGGCAGCAGTCCGAAAAACGGTTGAAGACATTCTGAGTCGTCATGGCTATGAAGCAACCTCGATTGGCAATCCCCTCAAGGCACTGAGCCTGCTGTTTTACCTTAAGCCTGATTTGATCCTCTGCGACATTGCAATGCCTGAACTCGACGGATATGAAATTTGCGCCATGCTGCGGAGTGCATCTGCCTTTCGAGAAACGCCGATCGTCATGCTCACAGGTAAAGAGGGGTTTATCGATCGCGTTCGGGCAAGAATCGTGGGAGCAACAGACTACCTGACGAAACCCTTTGGAGAAGGGGAGCTACTCATGCTGGTTGAGAAGTACGTGGGTGTGGGCAATCCCAACCGTCCCAAACCGGATACGCTGCTCGCAGAGGCTCTGGAAGGAAACTAGGGAGAGGAACTGCAAAGCGCCATGCCTGCTTTCCCCCAGCAGGGTCTTCCCCCTTGACATCTGTTTCAACCTCAATGGCTACAGCGGTAGATTTTAGATTTAATGAGTAGAGAAGAATTAGAAACCCAGTAGGATGAGAAATCATGCATCTGGCAACTTCAGCTTCTATTGTTGAATCTAGCTGTCTACGATTTGTCTTTGCCGTTACCGTTGAGGATCAGTGGAAAGCGATATGAGTAAAATTTTGGTGGTCGAAGACAGCGTATCCCAACGGGAGATGATTAGCGATCTGCTGCGCAAAAGTGGGCTGGATGTCACGGTTGCGGGTGATGGCTTAGAAGCCCTTGAGAAGATTGAGGGACTATGCCCTGACCTGATTGTTCTGGATATTGTGATGCCCAAGATGAACGGCTACGAAGTTTGCCGCCGTCTGAAGGCAGACCCCAAAACCCAAAATGTACCCGTTGTCATGTGTTCGTCAAAGGGGGAAGAATTCGATCGCTATTGGGGGATGAAGCAAGGAGCAGATGCCTATATTGCGAAGCCATTTCAGCCAACAGAACTTGTGGGGACGGTCAGACAGCTCTTGCGAGGTTAGCCCGACAGGTGTTGAGGCGATCGCAGAATGGATACCCATTAAAACCTCAACTAAAGGAGTCCGGAACACAAACCCAGTATCAAGTCAAACACGAAATCAGCAAACGGATCGATTTCTGAAATTTCAGAAAATTCTCGCTTGTCGGACACTGCTTTTAACAAAAAATTAAGCTGCTTTCGTCTGGCGAAACGTTCCTTTAAAGCCGGAAAAAGGCAAGAAATCTTAGAAAGCGTGATATAGAAATCGATGAGAGGGGTAGGTTAAAAATAAAGGTCGTTCAGCAATTTCCACAGGGCAGTAGGTCAAGTGCATGATCGGAAATCCGGATTTCTTGACGGGCAGAGGGCAAGATCAGGCTCCTGAGCTTCAGGAGTTAGATAGTCCTGAGGGTGAGCTGCATCTGCGGTTTTTTGTCGCCTCTGGCGCAGAATTTGCTTTGCCTGCAACGGGAATTCGCGAAGTCATTGCCGCGCCGCCTGATCGAATTACGCCCATCCCAAATGTTTCTCCTCTACTGCTAGGGACGCTCAATGTCCGGGGTCGCGTTATTTGGGTGGCAGACCTGGGGCAATTTTTAGGTGATTCAACCTCCCTCAGCACCGATCGCACCGAGATCTCAGTGGTCGCAGTCGAAGACCAGGATGCCATGCTGGGGCTGGCGGTCGATCGCATCATTGGAATGGACTGGCTCGATATCGACGACATTCAAATGCCCAGCAATCTGCCTGACAGCATGGTTCCTTTCCTGCGGGGAGAGTGGGCAAAAGCAGGAGAAGCCGATCGTAACCTGATATTGCTCGATCAAGTCGCAATTTTACGATCGGCGCGATGGGCGGCATAATGGGCGGCATAATGGGCGACAAATCGGTTCTTGAACGGGTAGGAGAGAAGGCACATGGCAGCAAGCACGTACTCAGAGGAATATAGACAAGCTGAACGCGCCTATATGCTGGGCAGCTATGAGGAGGCTGCATCGATCATCGATCGGCTTGCGGTAGATTATCCTGGCGATCCTAACGTTCGTCTACTGCGGGGGCATATCTATTGCTATGGCTTACAGCAGTACGAGGTTGCAAAAGAGCAATATGAATCGGTTCTCCAGCTCACGACCGATGAAGAATATGTCAACTATGCCCACAACGGTTTAGCCTATGCTGAACAGTTTGCCGGACAGCCAGACTCTGCTTTTGGCAACGGCACTGGCTCTGCTGACGCTATAGAGCAGCCAGATTTTTCAGGTCACGATTTTACAAATGATCCTGTCCTGGATGATCCTGCCTTTACCGACATCGATCATGAATTTGTCAGCACGATCGATATGGCAGTCTCCCCCTTTCAGAATGAGGACGTTGGCGATTATCCCGTGGAGGAGGTTGCTTCTCACCCCTGGCAGCCAGCAGCGGATGGAACCGATCTGGATGATTTTGACTTTGCCGATCTCAATCTCGACAGCAGTGGGGACGCTGATGAAGCAGATAAGCTAGAAGTTCAGCCGTTTGACCAGGATTTTGCCGCACCCTCGTTTGAGCAGTCGTTTGACGACCCATTTGTGGCTGACCCAAATCCTTTTCTGGCTGCCTCTGAAAGCGAAGACGACTTCTTTGCAGACTCCAATAACCCATTTGATAACCCATTTGAGATTGATTCGGCTGCCAACCCTTTTGATGCCCCTGCGGCGGCTGCTTTTCCTCAGGCTGCTTTTCCTGATCAGTACGACGAAGCTGCGTTCGATTTGAGCGATTTAGAGGAGAGCAATTCACCAATCGATCCGTTTCTGGCTCCTGCAGCGGACGCAACTCACTACGAGCAGCGATCGTTTGATGAGGAAACGCTGTTTATGGGCAATAGCACGCTGCCTTCTCAGCAGCCAACTGACGAAGAAGCAACCTATGGTGTGCCTGGGTTTGCTTTTACCGACAACGCCCTGGAAGATGAGCAAACTTTTGTATCTGGAAACTTTGTTCCCAGTGCAAATCCAGAAGCAGATTTTGCTTTAGAAGAAGAAATAAACGACCAGGACTTTGCAGTAAGCGGTTCTTCTTCCTATACAGCTTCCAACTACACCGACTCAGAGTACACAGGTTCAGACAATGGACGCAGCATCGACTTTCTCGATGAATTTGACGAGTTCGATGACCTGGGCAGCTTGCCAGATTTTGATTTGTCTGACAACTCAGTTGATTTCACCAGCCCATCGATCAGCATGCCCTCCAGCACAACGACTCCAACCACCAGCAGCGTTGGTCTAGATTTTGCCGATAGCGGTGATTCGTCTGTGCTTCGAGAAGATGAGATGTTTCCTCTATCGGGAACAGCAGAAGCAATGCCTGCATTTACGCAGACAGACAGCCGCGCTTCGGAACCTGCCGAAGTCGTAATCGAGCAAGGCATCACAGCCCCGCTAGAAAATGCTGCGATCGATCAAAAGAAATGGATTGTTGCAGGCACAACTGGGGTTGTTTCCATGCTCGCAGTTGCCGCCGTTAATTTTGTCGCCGCATCGACCATTCCAGAATCGAATCGTTCAGCCGTGCTGCCCTACTTATCGACAGCAGGGTTAGCCATGAGCGCAACGGCGGGTATTGCTGGGTTTGGAGTGACCTCTGCACTGAGCGGTGTTTTAACCCGTCAGGTGAAGCGGAGTGTTTCCGATCTGCAAGCTCAGTTTGATGCAGTCACAGATGGAAATCTGAGCGCGAAAGCAACTGTTTACTCAGAAGACGAATTTGGTCAGCTTGCGACCAGCTTTAACCAAATGGCGCGCGTCATTCTAACAACGACCAGTGAAGCCCAACGCAAAGCCGAAGAGCAGGAACAAGCCAAAGAGGACTTGCAGCGCCAGGTGATTCGTCTGCTGGACGATGTGGAAGGAGCCGCCAGAGGAGACTTGACGGTGCAGGCTGAAGTGACGGCAGACGTGCTGGGGGCAGTGGCAGATTCGTTTAACCTGACCATTCAAAATCTGCGCGAGATTGTGCAGCAGGTGAAGACAGCCGCTCGTCAGGTCACCAAAAGTTCGACTGAGAATGAAATTTTTGCCCGATCGCTTTCTTCCGATGCACTGAGACAGGCAGAAGAACTGGCGGTGACGCTCAATTCGGTTCAGGTGATGACTGATTCGATTCAGCGGGTGGCAGAAAGTGCCCGTGAAGCCGAAGAAGTCGCCCGATCGGCATCTTCAACTGCGCTGAAGGGCGGCGAAGCAGTGGAGCGCACCGTCTCCGGGATTCTGGAAATTCGCGAAACGGTGGCAGAAACGACGCGCAAAGTAAAGCGACTGGCAGAATCTTCGCAGGAAATTTCCAAGATCGTCGCCTTGATTTCTCAGATTGCCTCCCGAACGAACCTGCTGGCACTCAACGCCAGTATTGAAGCGGCAAGAGCCGGAGAAGCAGGACGGGGATTTGCGATCGTGGCAGATGAAGTGCGTCAGCTTGCCGATCGTGCCGCCAAAGCATCAAAGGAAATTGAGCAAATCGTGCTGCAAATCCAGAGCGAAACCAGCTCCGTGATGACCGCAATGGAAGAGGGAACGCAGCAGGTGATTGAAGGGACGCGGCTGGCAGAACAAGCAAAACGATCGCTGGAAGATATTATTCAGGTATCAAACCGGATCGACGTACTGGTGCGATCGATCACGGCAGACACCGTGGAGCAAACCGAGACCTCTCGTGCCGTTGCTCAGGTCATGCAGTCGGTGGAATTGACGGCGCAAGAAACTTCGCAGGAAGCACAGCGCGTGTCTGGATCGCTGCAAAATCTGGTTGGCGTTGCCCGTGACCTGCTGGCTTCAGTAGAACGATTCCGCGTTGAAAAGGTCTAACCGCCTCAACGCCCAGACCTGCCCATCTCCAGTTCATCTCCCCCACAAGGAAAAGGCTATGCTGCCGGAACAACAACAGCGCATCATGGGTTATTTCATTGAGGAGGCAAAAGACCACCTCAATACGATCGAGCAGGGATTGATCAACCTGCAGGCGACGATCGAGGACTCAGAAATGGTGCATGAGGTCTTTCGGGCAGCTCACTCGGTGAAAGGGGGGGCGGCAATGCTGGGGTTATCTAGCATCCAGCTCACAGCCCATCGCCTGGAAGACTATTTCAAAATTTTGAAGGAATGCCCTTCTGTCAAAACGACTCGTAAGTTGGAAACCCTCTTTCTGCGTGTATTTGATACTCTCCATGCTTTGATTGACCAGCTTCAAGGACCGTTTGGTTTAACAGAAGACAAATCTGCTGAATTGATGGCAGCAGTAGAGCCAGTTTTCGCAGAGCTAAACCAGGATCTGAGCTTACTGGTCAGTCAGTCGGGAGCAACGCTGCCTGATGATGTTGAGCTGGATGCTCCTGTGTCGCTCCCTGCGGCTGATACACCGCTTAATTCTCGATCGCAGCCTGTTATGGCACAGGAAGAAAGCGCAATCCAGCTTATTTTCCAGAGCGATATTCCTGCCTTGCTGCGTCAAATGCTGCAGCTTTTTAAGCAGCCCGACAATGCCGACACGCGAGAGCAGCTTCAGGGAATTTGCCAGGCTCTTGCCCAGCCTGGAGAACAGCTTGATCTACCTCACTGGTGCGACCTGATCGAAAGAGTCCGTGGCGCGATCGCCCATCCCGAAAATTCCTATCGGATGCTTGCCCCGGTGGTGATTAAAGAAGTTAAGCAAGCACAGGAGCTTGTTCTGGCAGGACGATCGATCGAAATTTCGCTCAGCCAGAGCTTGCTGGAGCTAGTGCCGTCAGAAACCGAGTGGAGCAGCGCAGAGGAAACAGAGACAGACTTTTCTGCCTGGTTTGATTCCAGCGATGATACCGTCTTTGCGACTGACCGTTCGTTACTGGAGCTGAACCCAGAAGAGCTGTTCATTCCCTCAGCAGAGGCTGACACAGCAGAACAGCCAGAATTCATTGCCTTGCAGTCTGAAAATGAAGACTTACTGAATGATCTGTTTTTCAGCGAGGCGATCGATTCCCCAGCTTATTCGGAAGAAGCTCATTCGGAAGATGAGGCATTCAGCCGGGTGGATGACAGCGAGACAGAATCAGCATTCCAGCTTACAGGACCAGAAGTTGGAACCGCTGAATTAACCTCACTGGCAGATCTCTTTGATGCAGATCTTGAAGCAGAACCGGCCGATGAAGGCGACTGGACAGAAGCATTTGATGAATCGTTTGATTCGCCGCTGAGCGAGATGGACACGGTGCTGGAGCTAGGCGATGAGCCAATTGGGTTCGCTGATTCGCTTCCTGCCTTCCCGGCAGACGATGAAGCGTTAACGCTCGACGAGAATGACGAAGACCTGTCTGCGCTACTGCAGGTAGTACAGCTATCTGACCTTGCTGGTTCAACAACAGAGGCGACTGAAACCGCTTTGCCTGCTTTAGAAAACCAATTATTTGCAGATTTGGAACCAGACACGATAGACGCAGAAGAGGCACTTTTGACCTCTGTTTTTAGCAGCTTTGATCCGGCTGAAGAACCTGCTGATCTTTCGTTCAATGCTCCATTGTCTCCATCTGAAGCAGCACCCGAATTTCTTGAGCTGTTTGCGCTTGAGCCGACCGATGGTGCGATCGATGATGCGATCGATTCCTCAGTGGAATTGTCTGATGTGGAATCATCTAATACTGGCAACGGGAGTGCTGCTGACTTTGACAGCTTGTTTGGGATCGATGAACGCTCAGAAGCTGCTGTTCCTGCCAACGCAGCCTCAGAGTTCACTGACAGTTTTGCCTTCGATGGCGCTGAGCCGCTTGCTGAAGACCCGATCGCGACCGATGGATTTTCAGAGTTATTTGGGCAAGATGCGCCCCCTCAATCATCCGTTCAGCCAGAGAGGTTGCCTTTTGATACTGAGATTGCAACCAATCCTTGGGTAGACGCAGCAAATTCATCAGGTTCATCGCCAGATTCATCTGATTTTGCTGAGGGGCAGAGCGATGAGAATATTGCCGCCTCGATCGAGAGTCATTCGACCCCATTTGAAGAATCACCTGAGGCGTTTCCTGAGTCTTTTGACGCATTTAGTCTGGAGCAGGAATCGGACGATCTCAGTGCCGAGCTGTTGACGGAGCTATCAGATACACCGCCAGTGGAATTTAGCCAGGAGGTTGAACTCACTGCTTTATCTGACCCGCTTGATAGTAGAACGGAACAGACTGTCGGGAATTCGATCGCAGACGACTTCGATGATCTAGAAGCACTGCTGGCAGAAGGAGAAACCTTGACTCCTGACTGGAACTGGACAGCGGCGATCGAAGCTGAATCTCTGCCTGTGAGCAGCGAAGCAAGCAATAACAGCGAGGCGATGAACCGTCCTGCAGGTGAGGTTGTTGAAGAAAATTTTGTCGAGGATGAGTTTGCTGACTTAGAGGCAATGCTCGGCGAGGACTTTGATCCGATCGCTGCACCACTAACCTCACAGCGAGAGCTGTTTTCTACTGCCCAACTAGAAGACTCTAACTTCGAGGACGAAGACGAATTTGCTGATCTAGAGGCTCTGCTTCAGGATGCGCCTCAGGATGCACCACCGACTTCTCCGCCAGAGGTTGATGCTTTGCCGATCGCGAACCTGCCCAGCAGTCGCTTCACCACCGAGGATGAGTTTGGCGATCTCGAAGCCCTGATCAAAGACGTGGATCAGATCCTGGGGGTGGGGTCTTCGCCTGCCCGCAAAAATACCAGTGCTGCCAGCCGCCGTCCGAGCCGTCGCAATGGGCTGAAAGAGCAGACGATGCGCGTTTCTGTGAAGCACCTCGACAATTTAAACAATCTGGTCGGCGAAATGGTGGTCAACCGCAACAGCCTGGAGCAGGCACAGGAGCGGTTGCGGCAGTTTCTCGACAATTTGCTGTATCAGGTGCAGCAGCTCAGCGACGTGGGGCAACGAATGCGCGACCTGTATGAACGATCGCTGCTCGAACGATCGCTGCTCTCCAGTCGTCGCAATTATTCTGGAACTGGAACCAGTTCTTCTGGGTCTCAAACCAGTCATGCGATCGGAGTTAGCTTTGACGCGCTGGAAATCGACCAGTTTTCTGCCTTCCACACGCTGTCGCAGGAAATGATCGAACTGATTGTCCGGGTGCGAGAGTCTGCTTCGGACATTGACTTTGTGGTTGAGGAAAGTGATCAGGTGACGCGCAACTTCCGCCAGATCACGACTCAGCTTCAGGAAGGGCTAACGCGATCGCGAATGGTTCCCTTTTCTCAAACCGCCGATCGACTACCGCGCGGCGTGCGGGACAACTCGCTGAAGTATGGCAAGCAGGCAGAACTGGTGATCGAAGGGCGCGAAACACTGATTGATAAAATGATTGTCGAGCAGCTCAGCGATCCGATGACGCATATCGTGAATAACGCGATCGCCCACGGCATTGAAACCCCGGAAGAGCGAATTGCTGCTGGAAAACCGCCGACTGGACGCATCACCGTGCGAGCATTTCACCAGGGCAATCAGACCATTATTTCCGTCAGCGACGATGGAGCCGGGATCAACCCGGAGCGAGTGAAAGCAAAAGCACTCGAAAAAGGACTGATCACCCCAGCCGAAGCAAACGAGCTATCGCGTTTAGAAATCTACGACCTGCTGTTTCACCACGGCTTCAGCACGGTGGATCAGGCAGACGATCTCCGGGGGCGCGGCGTTGGGCTGGATGTAGTGCGTAATAACCTGAGCGAGATTCGCGGCTCAGTTACGATCGACTCTGCGGTGGGTAAAGGCACAACCTTCACGATTCGCCTGCCGTTAACGCTCAGCATCTCGAAAGCCCTCTGCTGCATCAGCAACCGTGCCCGAATTGCCTTCCCGATGGACGGGATCGAGGATATGTTTGATGTGCCCAAAGAGCGCCTCCAGATCGACGATCAGGGACGCTCCTCGATCCCCTGGCGCGATATGGTGCTGCCGCTTCAGCCGCTGGCGGATTTGCTGCGCTACAGCCGAGTTCTGGGACGGGGCAGCGTGTATGGCGGAAATCAGGAAGATGACGTGATTTCGATCGTTGTGCTGCGCAGTGCAGGCACGTTTCTGGCGCTTCAGGTCGATCAGGTGCTGGGCGAACAGGAAATCGTGATCAAGCAGCTCGAAGGTCCAGTCCCCAAGCCAATCGGGGTTGCCGGAGCCACGGTGCTGGGAGACGGACGTATCATGCCGATCGCCGATGTGCTGGAACTGATCGATCTCTGGCAGGGACGCATCCGCCGTGAATCGGGCACAACGCTGTGGGAGCGCGATCGAGAACCAATCGTCGAAGAAAGCACCAAGACTGAGCCGACCGTTCTGATTGTGGATGACTCGATCACGGTGCGGGAGTTGCTCTCAATGACCTTTAGCAAAGTCGGCTACCGCGTTGAGCAAGCCCGTGACGGTCAGGAAGCCTGGGAAAAACTGCGAGCCGGGCTTCCCTGCAACCTGGTCTTCTGCGATATCGAAATGCCCCGCATGGACGGACTGGAACTGCTCTCTCGCCTTCAGAAAGACGCGAATCTCTGCGAGCTGCCGATCGCCATGCTGACCTCCCGTGGAGCCGATCGCCACAAGCAAATGGCAATCCAGCTTGGAGCAAAAGGCTACTTCACCAAGCCCTACCTTGAAGAAGTGCTGCTGGATGCGGCTCAGCGAATGCTGCGGGGAGAAGTGTTAGTGAATGGCAATTCGACTAGCACCATAAATTAAGCTAAGTGAAGTAGGCTACCTAAGGGCTAGCCGGGCACGATCGCTCGACTGATAAATTGCTGGATGGCATATAGCACCACCATGTGTCCTGGATAAAACCAGTAAAACCAGCGGGCGCGTTCTCCCTGCTGACCATTTGCCAATAAGAAGAAGACGGGTGAGACGATCGCCGGAACCTGACCCACTCCCCAGGACGGCTCAACCAGCACCAGTCCAAAATGGAGCAGCAGCCAGGCGGTCCACCAGAGTGCGGTTGGCTCAAAGTATCGAATCAGAGCGATCAGTCCAATTCCATAAAAGCTGTAGTCCACTGGAATTACCTGTGCCAGAACCGCTCCAGCGATCCAGCAGGGAATTTGCAGCCAGCGATGCAGCCGAGCCACCCGCAGACAGACTAAGCCGATCGCCAGCGTCAACAGAATATTCCACTGGTTGTTTGCGCCATTCAGCAGCACCAGATTATAGAGCGGCTGAGTTAACCCTGCCATCACCAGCAGCCGCAGCAGATATCTCCAGAAATTGCGCGTATGTGCCTCGCCCTGAACCAGCAACCAGCAAAACAGGGGGAAGCTATACCGCCCCAGAAACCGAAAAATGCCTGCACCGGGAAAAAAGACCAAGCCAATGTGATCAATGACCATCAGCAGGGCTGCCAGAAGCTTAATTTGATAGTTTGTCAGCGATCGAGTCATGGGGAATCAAGGCGCGGGGGCGAAATCACTGTGATCCTAATCGATCGTCCCGCTCCATCGCTGCTTTACTCAGGGGTAGCCGCATATTTCTGCCAGGCTAGCTTCGCGGCTCCCACCATGCCTGCCTGATTCCCTAATTCTGCGGTGAGAAGCTGAAGTCCCGCCCGTGAAGAAGGTAATACTCGTCGCTCCAGCTCTGCCTCGATCGCCGGAAAGAAGAACGGTGCGCTGGCACTCACTCCCCCACCAATAATCACCGCCTGCGGAGTCAGCACATAAACCAGACTGGCAATTCCTGCACCCAGATCGCGCCCGTACTCCTGCCAGAACTCGATCGCCGCTCGATCGCCTGCAGCAGCCTTTGCGCCCAGTTCATCTGGCTCCAGCCCGGCGCGACGACGAATTGCCCGTACCGAAGTATGTGCCTCCAGGGAACCCCGATTGCCGCTATTGCACTCAGGTCCATTAGGGTTGAGCGTGATTAGCCCCAGTTCACCTGCTGCGCCATCATGCCCGACAAACAGCTTGCCATCCAGAATAATTGCACCACCCACGCCTGTGCCCAGCGTCAGCACAATCACGTTGCGAAATAACTTGCCTGCGCCCAGCCAAAATTCTCCTAATCCGGCACAGTTAGCATCGTTTGCCAGAATCGTGGGGCGATCGGTTTTGGCTTCCAGCCAGTCGGCTAAAGGAATATCGTGCCATCCGTCGAGATTGATTGCCACTCGCGCAATACGTCCGGCTGCGTCTGCGGGTCCAGGTGTGCCCAAGCCGATCGCCACTGCCTCACGCTCTGGGTCAACGGTGTCGAGCGCCTCAACCATTGCCAGTAAAACTGCTTCAGGTGTGGCAGGCTGGGGCGTGGGAACCGTGAGCGACTGCAGGCAATTTCCTTTCCAGTCAAATCGTCCAAGCTTCATCGCTGTTCCGCCGAGGTCGATACCGATTACCTGATCTGCTGTAGATAAATTCATGAAAGGTGAAAGATTCGAGAAGAAACTGATGCAAGACTATTCCTGAAAAACTATTCCTGGCGCGATCGCGGGTCAATCAATTCATTCAACCCTTCACCGACGAGCGACAAACCGACCACCAGCAGGGTGAGTGCAAGCCCCGGAAACAGAGCCGTCCACCAGATGCCTGTGGGCAATGCATCCAGTGCCTGCTGCAAATCGCGCCCCCATTCTGGCGTGTCTTCCGGCAAACCCAAGCCCAGAAAGCCCAAGCCACCCAGCACCAGCACCGCATCTGCCGCATTCAGCGTAAACAGCACCGGAACACTCTGAATTACGTTCAGAAACAAATAGCGCGTCAGCACCCGCCAGATTGAAGCCCCCATCGATCGCGCTGCTTCAATAAACAGTTCGGTTTTGACGCTGACCGTATGATTTCGCACCACGCGATAATACTGAGGCACATAGGCAATGCTGAGGGCGATCGCCGCATTCCATACCCCTCGACCCACCACAAACGCCAGCGTGACCGAGAGCAACAGCCCAGGCAGCGTGTAGATCGTATCCATCAAAAACAGCAGCACGCGATCGAGCCTGCCGCCCAGATAGCCGCTCACCATCCCCAGCGGCACGCCGATGATCAGACTCATCAGAGTTGCCAGCACCACGACCTGCAGCGCCGCCTGACTGCCAAACAGCGTCCGCGAAAACACGTCATAGCCCTGCCGCGATGTGCCAAACCAGTGCGCCGCCGAAGGTGCCTGATGAATCGGATTTGCCAGCCCTTCCATCGGGTCTTGCAGCCAACCCCAGGACTGCAAAAGCGGCGCAAACAGAGCCGCCAGAATAAACGCCAGCGTGATCACAAACCCGATCGCCATCAACTGAATCGACAGGCGAGGATACTGAGACAATCGCAAGTTCGGCAGGCGAGATTTGGTCAGAGTCATAGGGTAAGGCTCGATCGACTTTTTAGAATAGAGGACGATTGCAGATTGCAGTATGCTGTATTTTCGCTTATCTGACTACTGTTTTTGTCTTAGTTTGATCGATCGTTTCTTCAGCTTGAATGATTCCGATGAGAATGCGAACCAGTGCTTCGAGTTCATCGAGGACGCGGTAAAGGGTGAGATCTTCGATCAGGTGGCGGGTCGATCGCTGAAATTGCCCGAACTGCCAGATTTGCCCGGTTGTGACTGCGCCATACAGGACTGGAGCCTTTGAGTCAGACCACTGATCCAAGGCGAGCAATTCTGCCGCAAGCTGAGTAAAGCCGCTGTAGAGATTTTCGCGTTTTGCCTCAATAATGAGCAGATTTGACCCTGCCTGGAAATAGTAGTCGAGGCTGCCTCGAAGCCAATTACTTACAGCGATCGGGTATTCTACTCTGACTTTCTGCTGAGTCTGCTTACAGACGTAGCTCACAATTGGGGCAATCAAAAACTCGCGTCGAGCCTGTTCGCTGCTGAGCGTTGTGTATTGGAAGTTGTCTTGAATTTGTTGAGCAAGGGATGTGAGATCGAGAACCGCCGAACTGTGATTGAGGGATAGTCGCGTTGATTCGATCGTGCAGCCGAGATCAGCTAAGATATCGTCCCGTTCGTAAGGCAACTCAGCGTATTTTGCGAAGGTGTAAGTTTCGTTGGGATTGAGAATCTTTGGGGAAGTCATATCTTAATTGTTAGCTGATTATCAGCATTTAAGTGCGATCGGGCGTGAGGTCCCGAATTGCCTGCATCAAATCATCCGGTGTACCAATATCGCGATAGCTGCCTTGGGGGAAAGGAACGGCATTGACCGATAACCCTGCTGCGATCGCCGCTTGAATCACATCACCAATTGGCAGTTCGCGTCCGGGGGTGTGCGTCTGAAGAAAGTGATGCAGAAATTCAGTAAAGCGGGGAGTCCAGAGGGCGATCGCCCACATATAGCGCAGGTGCGTTTGCTGAGGCTTTTCGATAATTTGAAACACCTGTCCTGATTCTGGCTCGAAATCCACCATGCCCGCTTTCTGATAGTTCTCGGTGGGAAACAGCCCCAGCATCACATCTGCCTGAGTTTTTTCCTGATGCTTCACCAATTCCACAAAGGCATCCGCTGGCTCAAACAAGATGTCGGGAAAGCCCAGCGCGATCATCGCTTCCTGCACAAACGGATACGCCTGATTGAGCGTGTAGGGAACGCCATAGGGCACGTGAATGGTGAGATAGCCCAGGTGCATGTTGAGCAGCGACCCATCGCCATAGTACTGAGGAATATCCCATTTGCCGGGACGCAGAATAAAAAACGCTTTGCGAACCCCCGCCGATCGCATCCTCTCTAACAAATAATGACTCACCACTTTTGGACGCATTCCTGTTTGATCAGAGCGAAAGCCGATCGGATAAAGCTCCTTACTCATGGGCAGAGGAGCAAGCCGGGTTGCCTGTCCACCTGCGGGCAGAAGACCAATGATTTCAAGAGAACGAAACTTTTCTGGAGAATCTGGGGCAGTGGTCATAGCAAAAGGATGATTGAACTGAACTCTTTCTCAAATACCTTAATTAACGTTATTCACGTTTCCCAATCATCAGACCATCAGATCAGGATTGCTGATTGATTCAAGCCTGAGCTTTTCTGAGCCTTCCTCAAGATTCAGTTCGATCGACTCGTTACCGCCTCGGCTGCTGCGGGAATAACTAGGAGGTAGTTCGATCGCCCCTGGATGGATGGTACTGAAAACGCGGCAGGTTCCAAAGCCCCAGAATTCAAAGCTCCAGAATCCAAAGCCCCGGAATTCAAAGCCAGAAAAATCGATCGCTTCCAATCCGGCGGCTCCGAGCCTGAAAGAAAGACTGGCGCAAAAGCGAAAAGCGGCGCAGTTGCGAAAAGAAATCACGAACATTGCTGTGTTTGCGGTCTTCTTTGCAGTGGCGGTGGGGTTGCCTTTAGCGATCGTTGGCGGCGTGAAAATTGCGGTGGCTGCCATCATTGGGGTTATGACTCTTGTGTTGAGCTTTAAGTATCCACGGCTTGCCCTCTGGGGATTTTTAATCTACCTGCCCTTTGGCGGCACAATCACCTACACGATCGGCAACAGTCCTTTGCTTCAGCTTGCGAAAGATGGGCTGTATCTGCCTGCCTTATTCGGCATGGTGCAGTACTGCAAACGGGAAAAGCTGCCGATTTTAATCCCCAAATCGCTGATGCCGGCGATTGTCATCCTGCTATTTTTTTGCATGCTGACGCTGCTTTGCGCAAATGGCTATCAGGAAGTCTTTGGCGATCCAGACGAAAAGCCTTTTGCAATGGGCATCCTGGGCTTGAAGGTGTTGTTGGGCTATCTGCCCCTGATTGTTTGTGCCTACTACTTGATCCGCAACAAAGCGGATTTGCTGTTTCTCACGCGGTTGACGACGGTTTTGGCGATCGTCTGCTGTGGTTTGGGCTTTGTGCAATACCTGCTGCTGTTAACGGGACAGTGTGAAGGAACTCGATTTGAAGAGGGCGCTGATTTGTTTAAGGCAACACTGGATGCACGCTGTTTTGTGGGCGGAGCACTGGTTTACAGCCCACAGCAAAACATTATTCGTCTGCCCGGAACGTTTGTAGCGCCCTGGCAATGGGGTTGGTTTCTGATTGCAAACAGCTTTCTAGTGTTTCCCAGTGCGTTTAACGAGCCGAAGTTTTACTGGCGCATCGCGGGCTATGTCGGACTGGGGCTAATTTTTGTGCTAGCAGTCGTTTCTGGACAGCGAATTGCCCTTGCCCTGGTGCCCGTTGCCATTGTGCTGCTGCTGCTGTTTACGGGACAGATTGTAAACTTTAAGCGATTTATTCCCGTTGCCGTTGTTTTGGGCGTGACACTCACCGGCGCTGCCCTGAATAACATGGCAACCATCCAGGAGCGGACGACCAGTTTTATTGTTCGCTGGAATGCTTCACCGCCGCAAGACTTTATTGTCGGACAGTTTCAGTGGGCATTGCGGGAAAATCTTTTCTTTGGCAACGGCTTGGGGCGCGCCACCAATTCTGCTCGTGCGCTGGGCGACACAGAGCTGGTCGAGACTTACTATCCCAAACTCATGTACGAGATCGGTGTCTGGGGCACGCTGGCATTTTTAGCTGTGGTCACCGTTTTGACTTTCCTTTGCTTTAAAGCTTATCGATCGGTTCGCGATCGCTCTCTGCGCGGCTATGGGTCAGCGTTCTGGCTGTTCGTTCTGTTCATCAGCTACAACACCTACTACTACCCGCTAGATGTCGATCCGGTTGCGGTCTACTACTGGTTTTTTGCAGGCGTCGTGCTCAAGCTGCCGGAAATTGAAAAGCTGGTGCAGCGCGAACTAGAGCAAGAATCAGCCGCTCAACCCCCTGCTAAAACGGCTGCGAAAGGAAAGATGACCCGTCGCTCGAATCCGCGTCAGCGCGGCAAACCAAAAGCGCGGCAAACCAAAAGACAAGTCGCGATCGTCCATTCACAGAACGGTTAATCAGCCGCAGCTCAAACAGACGTGATGCCTCCTAAACTGTCTTCATTTTGTTTCTGATTCATTCATTTTCCCTTACCCTTCTCTATTTCCTTCCATGTCTTCTCCTCTGATCTCAGTCATTATTCCAACCTATGAACGAGAGACGATTCTTTGTGAGTCGATCGCTTCAGTGCTGCAGCAAGACTATCCGCACTTTGAAGTCATTGTGGTTGACCAGACCCGGCAACATCAGCCCGAAACCGAGGCATATTTGCAGGAGATGGATGCGATCGGCAAAATCCGGTGGCTGCGGGTGGATTGGGCAAGCCTGCCGGGGGCACGAAACTATGGCGTCAGGCGATCGAGCGGAGAAATCGTGCTGTTTCTCGATGACGATGTGCAGTTGCCGCCCGGATTTTTGGCAGCTCATTCGCAACACTATACCCGTCCAGAAGTGGGAGCCGTCGCGGGACGAATCTTCGATCGGATGAAACTTGCCGAATCGGCACCGGGATTTGCGATCGAAAAGCTGCCGCCCGAAGCAATGGATCCGGGACTTGCCTGGTATGTGATCGATCTGGTGCATACCGTCAAACCTCAGCAGGTGCTAACGGCACGCGGCTGCAATATGTCGTTTCGCCGATCGCTATTCACTCAGCACAACATCTGGTTTGATGAGCGGTTTCGCGGCAGCGCAGTGCGAGAGGAGTCAGACTTTTGTTTACGAATTCGCCAGACCGGATTCATCATCTGGTACGACCCGGAAGCGCATTTAGTCCATCTCGGTGAGGAAACGGGTGGCTGTCACGACATCAGCACGCGATCGTTTCAGTATCAAATCAGCTTCTACCATAATCATTTTCTAATGGCGCTGAAAAATCTGACTTGGCGAGAAAGCTACCATCTGGCAGCGAGCATGTTTGACTGTCAAGTTTTGGGACATCCACCCTGCTGTAAAAGTGGCTCTCCGATGAAGGTGTTAATGCGCGGCATTTTTTACGGCATCGGCTTGCTGGATGCACTGCTCGCGCAAATTCGCGGCGGGTGGAATGACGGACAAATCTACACTCGACAGGACAAGTTCGATTACCCTTCTGGGGAACTGCAAAGCGATCGGCTTACGCAATCTGTTTTATCTCAGCAGCTTAAATAGATGTCTACTTGAATAAACGACTAGTTATAGCACTCAACAAACTCAATCCGATATTCCGGCAGTTGCTCAACCTGCGCTCTGCTCAGCCCCGATGCAAACAGTTTTCGCGAATGGGGATTGATATAAACCCGTCTCGCAGGCAGCAACACGCTGCGTCCCCAACCCGCTAACCCCAGATCAACTACCACGTACTGAGGACGACCATCATGGCTACACAAAATATCCCGGACGCGACCAATCTTTGCATGAGTGGTGTGGCTCATCACCCCTGCCACCAGGTCTGAGAAAAGCTCTGCGTCTCGCAGGTCATAGCCATGAAACTGCTGACGGTTTTTGCTGCCAAAATCAATTAGCTCTACTGAAACCATGATGCCGCTACCGAGTTCTTGTGAGTGCTGACTCTAAGCTAATCACACCTGCGCGAATTCACCTCTTCCACAAGCATTAATTTATAAGCCTTAAAAATTTATTAATTCTCTGGTTGTCACCAATGTCTCCTCTACGGATTCTGCAAATCGTGCCTGCCCTCTCGCTCGTTTATGGAGGTCCCAGCCAAATGGTCTTGGGACTAACCAAAGCATTGGCAACGCAGGGCATAGAAGTAACCATTTTGACCACGGCTGCAAATGGCGATCGCGGTCAGCCTGCCCTGGATGTACCGCTCGGAGAACCTGTTTTTCAGGACGGCTATCGCATTTTCTATTTTTCCTGCGCTCCATTTCGTCGCTATAAGTTCTCGGTTGATTTGCTGCGCTGGCTGGCAGCCCACGCTGACGAATTTGATCTGGCTCACATTCACGCCCTGTTCTCCCCTGTTAGCACGGCAGCAGCAACGATCGCCCGTTTCAAAAAACTGCCTTATGTGATGCGACCGCTGGGAACCCTAGACCCGGCTGATTTGCAAAAAAAACGCTGGCTGAAACAGCTTTATGGCACACTGCTCGAACGCCCAAATCTGAATCATGCTGCCGCCGTTCACTTTACCAGCGTCCAGGAAGCAAAAACTTCTGAGCGTTTTGGAGCGATGACGCACGATTGGGTCATTCCCCTCGGCGTTGATTTGCCGCCTGCTCTCCCCCCTGCCACGCAGACCGCCACACCCCACATTCTCTTTCTGTCGCGGATCGATCGCAAAAAAGGGTTAGAGCTACTGCTGCCTGCCCTGACCCAACTTGCCACTGAAGGCGTTTCATTTCATCTGACGATCGCCGGAACGAATCCCCAAGACCCGGACTATGAGAAATCCATCCTCGATCGCTTCCAGACTGCCCCGCTTGCCTCACCAGTGACGTTGAGCGGCTTTGTCTCCGGTGCAGCGAAATGGGCACTGCTGCGATCGGCAGATCTGTTTGTGCTGCCCTCTTATTATGAAAACTTTGGCATCGCCGTGGCTGAAGCAATGGCAGCAGGCGTTCCCGTCGTCATCTCCGATCGCGTTCACATCTGGCAAGAAATTCAGCAAACCGAGTCCGGCTGGATTGCCGCCTGCGATGTGGACAGTCTCACCCACCAGATTCGATCGGCTCTACAGGATGCGAACGAGCGCAAGCGACGCGGACAAAACGCCCAAACCTACGCCGAGACAGCCTATAACTGGGGCAAGATTAGCGATCGACTGATTGAGGCATACAAAGAAGTCTCGAAGGCTTAAAGGCTTAAAATGAAGGCTGAGTCGTGACTCCAGCTTCTCTTCTTCTCCTCATTCCCTCATCTCTTCACCCACTACTCCTCACTCAACTTCAACTCATACAAATTCCACAGCGACCCCCCCAGCGCAGAAAATTGCACACCTTCGATCTCGTTACGAACCGCTGAGAGGGCAAGCGGATTCACCAGGTAGATCATCGGCACGTATTGCTGCGTCAGTTTCTGGATTTCGGCATAGATTGCTTTTCGTCTCTCATCGTTCAGTTCCTGGCTGCCCCGGATGTAGAGCCGTCCGATTTCGGCTTCCCAATCTGCGACGACTCGCCCTTCGATCGGCGTTTGCCCTTCACTGGGTTTCTGGTTAAACAGGTGAAGCTGACCGTCGGGCGACCAGACGTTTCTGCCGCCGTCCGGCTCAATGCCCGCACCGCTCAAGCCCATAATGATGGTTTCCCAATCCAAACTATCGGACATTTGCCGAACCAGCGTATTAAAGGCGATCGGCTGAAAATCGACCTGAATCCCAATTTTTGACAAGTCTTGCTTAATTTGAGCACCACTTGCTTCACGGATTTTGTTGCCTGCGTTGGTAACCAGCGTGAAACGAACCCGGTTGCCCTCTGCATCCAGAAGCTGTCCCTGCGGGTTGTACCTGAATCCGGCACGCTGCAGCAGGGCTTTTGCCTGCTCAATGTTGTACTCATAGGTGGGCAGTCCCCGTTCGGGCGGCAGATAGTAAGGACTCTGGATATAGATGGCTGAGTTCTGCGGAACGCCCAACCCCTGATAGATGTTGTTGATCATCGTCGGACGATCGATCGCCTGCGCGATCGCCTGCCGAAACTCCAGTGTATTAAACCAGCGCGACTTGATCGGATCAACAAGCGGCTTGCCGTTGCGTTTCCCCTGGTTCAGGTTAAATGTAAGAAACAGCGAGCTGAGGGCAGGTCCACCGTTGTAAATCGTGAAATTTCCCCGGTTTTCTTCACGCTTAATCAGCCGGAAATATTCTGGGGTAACGCCAACCGAATCCAACCCGCCCGATCGAAACTGAGTCAGCTGGGCATCAGTAGATTCAACAACCTGGATTACAAACTGATCGATATAGGGCTGAGGGTTGCCCTGGGCATCTTTGCGCCAGTAGTTTGGATTGCGGTCGAAAATCATTCGCTCTCCCACACGATAGCTGATGAGCCTGTAGGGACCGCTGCCCACAATTTGCTGCGGATTTGTATCCGTCCCCCAGGTTGAGAGAAACTTGGGTTGCCCGCCCTCATTCAGCGTGGAAACCGACTCCGCTAGAACGTGCTTTGGCAAAATTTCGACGCCGCCCGCAAATCTTAGAATGGGAGCAAAAGGCTCAGGAACTGTAAACCGAACGCGGCGATCGTCTACTTTTTCAACAGATGGAAATAAGCCCTGTTCGCCCACCCGCAAAATATCCGCTGCGCTGCTGGGAATCTTGGGATTGAACAGCACGTCGTTGAAGGTAAACACCACATCGTCTACCGTCAGCGGCGCACCATCCGACCACTTCAGCCCGTCGCGCAGAGTAAAGGCAATTTGCTTCTGGTCAGCCGAAATCTCCCAGGATTCTGCCAGTCCAGGTTCTAGCGAACCGTCATTGCCATTCGTAGACAGCAATCTATCAAACATCAGCCCAAAAATGCTGGTGACTTCCTGGCTGGTTACCGGGTTAAACGTCTTTGGTTCGCTTAGTTCACTAATGACGAGTCGGGGAACTCTTGCTGCCTGCGATCGCAGCCCGGTTGGATTACAGGACGACAGCCCGATCGCCATAATCAGCATCAGCCCGATCGCAACACCGCGTCGCCAAACCTGGGTCATTTCAGAAGAGATTCCAGAAATCATTCCTGCACGCATTGCCTTGTCCCATGCTGTCTCTCGATCATAAGAGACGATCATAAGAGATTCGAGGAAATGAAATGCGAAGAAAATGGAGACTTGGTTTTCGGCGTTTAATTTTCGGTGTTTAATTTTCAGTGTTCAAACAGAAAAAAACTGACTCGATCGGGTAACCTACTGCTTTCCAGGCAGGTAAGCCACCCTGAAGCTCTGAGACATTCAGATATCCCGCATTTCGCAGAATGGCGGCTGCTTCGGCTGCTTCTTCGTCCATATCGCTGTAGACGTAAATGTCGCGCGTCAACTCCAGACTGGTTGGGGCACGATCGGCTAATTCTCTTATCGGTAGGTTGATTGCGCCAAGCAAATGGCTGAACTGAAATGCCGATCGATCGCGGACATCAATAATAGTCAGGGCAGGCTTGCCCCAATCTAAACGAGCCTTCAGGTCATACACCCGAGACTTTGACCGCATCGGTGGCGGCGTTGGAATAATGCCGAAGAGAAGATTCATAAAAGCAGGAGAGGGAGCGTGGTTCCTGCACTGTAACAATTCTTCTTAATTCGTGCAAACTTTTGTGATGAAAGCTTTACTATAAAGTACCGCTCGTGGCTCTACCCTCATGGTTTCAGCACACTGAGCGATCGTCCGACCCGTGATCGATCTATGGCGATCGCTCTGCTTTGCTGATTGCAGTGCCGAAGTTGATGAATCTTGCTTCTAGCTGCTTCTAAAAATCGATGAGCAATTTGTCGCCTGATTTTCTATCGCTTGATTTGTATCCCGCTTTCCGGCGTCATTTTCTCTGTTAAAATTGCAGTCCCGCTTAAAGGCACATCGGATGAAACCGAAGGAGCGATCGACGGATTCGAAGGATAGCTGCTGCCGTCAAACTGCAAACGGGCATAGTGAGGCTCTGCACCACCCCCTTGCACAAAAACCATCAAATCTTTCCAGCCTGCGGTTTTATCTTGAGCAATCACAACGGGGGGATTTACCAGCGTCATCCGAGCAACCATTTCATAGCCCTGTCCGACGGGTTCTAAAATCAGCATCGTGCAGCCACCCGAACCGCAGGTGTAAAACCCTGTCAAATAAACCAGTGCTTCGGGTGAGCCATCGTCGTTCAAATCCACCCGGTTGTAGGTGTAGCGCATTGATTCCAGCATTGACTGATCGCCGCTTCGACTTGTCATGATGTTGACGATCGCTTCTTCCAGGGCAGCATCGGCAGCGGTCGATGAAGAACGGTATTCAATCTGCCCTAAACGAATTCCATTGGGGGTCGGCAATGGGGAATCAGGATTAACCGCAGCTTCACCCGGCTCAACCGAATTCCCTTTATCCGACTGAGCGTCAGGCTGAGGCGTAGGGGGTTGGGCAGCAGGCTTTGATGGAGCGGTGGGCGGAGAGGGCGGCTTATTCGGAGCAACCGGGACAGGCTTTGGCACATCCGAGGCGATCGGCGTCGGGCTTGCCGCAGGACTGGAGGAAGGCTGAACCGTCGGCTCAGTCGTGGTTGAGGTGGTGGAGACAGTCGTTCGGCGCGAATCACAGGCAGTCAGACTCAAGGTTGCTGCAATGAGAGCAGTGGAAATCAGCGATGCAAAGCGACCCCCGGGAAGGAGCGATCGAGCGACATGAAGCGAAAGGACAGAACGTGGCATAGCCGTTGTCTCAGCGGTATTTCTGGTTGGGTATTAAGACTGAGGGCAAGGAAAAAAGTTTCTGAGGAAAATCGAGTTGATTCAGGTTCAAGGCTGGTTTTGTACAGAAAAATCAACATATTGAGTTGCCACGTAGCCTTTTGTTCCGTCAGGTAGTACAACAGCCTGCCAGTCTGGATATATGGCGATCGCGTCAAGATTAACCTGAACTAAGGCATGAGAAACCTGAGCGATGATTGGGCTGTTTAAATGAGGTTCTAGGCGCACATTTACGTTCTCACCTGCAATGAAAACTTTTTGAATTTCCTCCTGGCGATCGATATTTGTGACACTTGAATTTGTCGAACTGGTTTCAAGACAACTCGTGATTTGTAAAGAGGACGGCGCTGCAAAACAGGTACAGCAATTTGTTGTAGGCTCATCTGCAAATTGAGCTTGTGCTGATTGAGAAAACAGCGTTGGTTCAAGATTTTGTTCTTGTGTTGCTGCGACGATTGTCTCAATGAGAGTTGGATCGCAATCCTCGATTGCTGCCCGAAGCTCCTGAATTAGCTGCAATCCTGGAGCAGTTAGTTCTACAGGTTCTTCTCCAATTAGAAACGGTACGAGGTCATTTAGGTTTGGTGGAATAGAAATAGGCAAGTCCAAGCGATTATCAATGGTAGTTTGTAGACATTCTCTAAGCCGTGCTTCTAAGTCGGGTGGGAGCTGTCTTCGCTGCTGACTGCGTGAATCAGGCGATCGATTAGTCGAATTCGTTGGACGATCGATTGTCCGTGTCTGAGTGGCTTGAGGCGAAACTGCAATGATTGGGGGAGGAGACGGCACAACCCTAAAGAAGACTGCAATCTCGCCTAGTAACAGGAAAGATGCAGAAACAACAAGAACACTAACGAGTACAGAATCTGGAATAATGTGTTCAGAAGTTCCATGTTCTATCTGACCTAAATCTTTAAAGAGTGGGTCGTAGACGAAAACTTCAAGGGTGAGAGTAGTCTGCTGTTCTGAAAGTAGATACTTCTTAGGATTAGGCGGTGTAACTCGCCAACCAGGAGGGGGAATCAGCGTTGCGCTATAAGTCTTCCCAGGTAGCAAGTCCTTGAAAGTATGGCTGCCAGGAGCGTCTATTTTTTCCCTTGCAACCTCCTCTCCTGAATCATCGTTCAGCACAATTGTGACTGGAATTTTCTTGCTTGGCATAGGCACTTTAAACATATGCACAAACAAATAATGCAGTATCTTTTCAAGATCAGCCGATAATTTTTTCGGCACTTTATTCTTTACTTGGACAAATAATTCGATCGTCCTCTATCAAAATCTGTTCAGGCTCAACAGGATGATTTGTAATACAAATTGTGGATTGAAGTAAAGCTTTTTTCACAAATTCGCTAGATGCGAAAACGGGTTCCGTCGTAGCGGCGTGAACAATTCCCGTGAAGCTTTTAAGTCCTGGTTTTGTAGCAGTTGCAGTGACAATTGCTCGATCGGATTCTATCGGAACAAGCTGGTACTGATAGCGATGGTTAGGCTGAAGCGGTAACTGAAGTTGCTCGGTGGAAGCAGCAAATCTACTATTTTCCAGCCAGTAGGCCTGCTGACCGCGATTAATTGCTTCGATCGCTATTTTGGCTTGTGATTCGTAAAGGCTATCAAGCTGCCTCTCATAAGCTGTTGTAAAAATCGAATAGCCTGTTGCCAGGAAGCCGATCGCCAAATAGAAAGGACTGGCAAGACAAATCCCGACAATGCACAGAATCTTTGCCGTCTCAGAAGCCGATTTTGCTCCTTCATAGTTCTGCTTGTTATACTGCGGCTTCACTTGTTTGGAAAAGAACAGAGCGGCAATTCCAAGCGGCAAAAATGCCAGGAAAGTTGTGAGCAAAGCCAGCACAAAATAAGAGCGAGGGCAGCTTTTTACACGGGTCGTCTCCGGAATCGCCTTAGCAGAACTGCTTTGGATCGAGGGAACCTGACTGAGCGGAGCCGCCGCTGTTGAGGGTGCTGCCAGCTGCGTGAACTGAACCGTTTTTGACCAGGTCACCGTACTGGCATCGCTTTGTTTGCCATAGATGTCAAGTCGATCGATTTCTGGAATTTCGAGGGTTTCCAGCCCGGTTTGAAGGGATTTTGCCAGCGACTGCGGCGGAACCTGCTTCCCTTCCAGCAAAATTTTGAGGCAGTCCCCATGCCGCATCAACTTTGCCGTGATGCCCTGAGTTTGAAGCGATCGGTTGATCAGGAGGGAAATTGCATCCAGATCTCCTTTTCTGGCAAGCTCTAACAGCTTGGGCTGAGCCATTGCCAAATCCTACAGCTCAAGGGGTGGCAGCTCAGGATCCGCAGGTTTTTGAGTTTCTGGAGGCGACGACGCACTGAGAGGACTGCTCTGCGATGTTTCCTCTGGCGAATCTTGCTCTGCGGCAACTGCAAAATTTTCGGTAAGGGGCGTCTGCCCAACGGGTTCTGCTTTGACTCGTTTAATGGGCAGGTTAGCAATCAGAGCCGTTGTTCGCTGGTCGCTTTCGAGGGAAAACTCGGACTCGGTGCGATCGATTTCGACATAGCGTGACACCACCTGCAAAATTTCCTCTCGCATTTTTTCGACCATTGCCGGAGACAAATCGGCTCGATCGTGCGCCAACACAAGCTGGAGTCGCTTACGAGCAGTGTCGCGGCTGCTATTATTAGGAGTGCTGCGCGAGAAGATGCGATCGAGGATTTGCTGAAGCATGGGACAGATGGCGCGTAGCAGGTCAGGGAAAGGCACAGAGGCGGTGAGAGACGGTCAAAGGGGAGCGTGAAAAGCGGCGGCATCACCGCATCGCCTTACTTGCGGGAAGGACGAAAAATTCTCAGAATGCGAGAGAGCAGATCCTCATGTGGAACGCTGAGATCCAGGAAAGGAACGGTTTCTCCTTCCAGGCGGCGCACAATGTTGGCAAAGGCTGCTGCCGCAAGCGAGGGCGTTTCAGACAAGACTAAAGGTTCACCTCGATTGGTGGAGACAATTACTTTTTCGTCATCAGGAACGACACCAAGCAGCGGAATTGCCAGAATTTCCTGCACATCTTTAACCGACATCATCATATCCTGCTCAACCATCGCAGGCTTAATTCGATTAATAATTAAGTGCATTTTTTTAATATCGTTTGCTTCAAGCAGCCCAACCACGCGATCGGCATCTCGCACGGCAGCAACTTCGGGCGTGGTGACAACAATTGCCTCTTTTGCAGCGGCGATCGCATTCAGAAATCCCATCTCAATCCCGGCAGGGCTGTCGATCAGGATGAACTGAAACACTTTGCTCAGCGCGCCCACCAGCTTTTTCATCTGCTCTGGAGTAACGGCTTCCTTGGTGCGATTTTGGGCCGCAGGCAGCAGAGCCAGATTAGGCTGACGCTTATCTTTCACCAGTGCCTGATCGAGGCGGCATTCTCCTGCTAGAACCTCGATCGCCGTATAAACAATTCGATTTTCCAAGCCCAGCAGCAAATCCAGGTTTCGCAGCCCAAAGTCAGCATCAATCACAGCAACCTTGTGTCCCCGCTGGGCGAGCGCCATGCCCAAATTTGCAGTAGAAGTCGTCTTACCAACGCCTCCCTTGCCCGATGTCATTACAATAATTCGACTCATAGGATCTGAACGTGCGTGAAACTGCTTTTTTGGCGATTAATTAGCGTTAAGCGATCGGAGTTAAGCGATCGAACGATGAAGCAATGGGTCAAGCGCAGGGCTTGAGCTGTGGTCACGGTCTACAGCGGTCAATTACAGCGTTAAAGGTAAGATGTAACCCTGCAATTCGCTCAACAATTTGCTTTTCACAGGCAAAAGAACAGCACAATTGAGCTTGATGAGCTTGAATACCTCATTCTAAATATTGTGCTGCTGAATCGAACAAAAAACTTAGAATTTGCAGCAAACTTCTCGTTCCAATGCTGTATTTTCTGAAGCAACCGCACTACGAAAACAGCAAATCTTTCGAAAAGTCGGTTCGGCGGACAATCCGAATACTGCCGTTCATCACATAAGCCACTTCCGGCTGATACTGACTTGGCGGCGTTTCCGGAGCACGAGCCATCAGGTCGCCGATCCGAATCTGGGTTGGCTCCATCCGCAGCGCCATAATCAAACAGCGCATGTTGCCCGATGCCCCTGCCTGCACTACTCCTCGCAGTGCTCCCCAAACTAACACATCTCCATCCGCAATAATGCTGCTGCCCGGATTCACATCCCCCAGCACAATCACTGTTCCCGGATGCCGAATCTCGACACCAGAGCGAACAGTCGTTTCCAGGTAAAGCGGCTCTGCCAGTGCCTGCCCGTTGCTTTCAGACTGGTTTAATCGGGCGATCGACGATTGCTGCTCCACCGAAAATCCAAGCGTTGCGGCGGCGACTGCGGTTTGTCTGCGGCTGGTATAGATCCGCTTTAGTTCCAGATCTACCTCGCTGAGGGCTTCACTGATGGCTTGGATCTGCCGACCATCCAGCAGGCGATCGCGCACAATCAAATGTACTGGCGTTTTAGGCTGCCAGAACCGCTCTCCAGCATTCAGGCGTTGCTTGAGCTGCTGCCAGACATCTGTCCAGGTTGTTGCCGCGCCGGGAGACTCCAGATCAGGCGGCAAAAGCAGCAGCAGCCGCCCATCCTCACCCTTCAGGCGAACCTGAGGAACTTCCTTTGCATCGGGGTTGGGCGTTGTCGGGAGCAGTTCCCCGTCCGGGGCGATCGTTGGTAGCGAAGCGGAAACCGGAAAATCTGAGTTCATGCAGCGTGAGTCCGTTAAGACAGTTAAAGATTAGCAGGAAAAAGCAAAAAACAGGAAAGATGCAGAGGCTTCGCCCCTCGAAGTCCTATGGCGGATTAGTCCGTGGGCAAAGCGCCAGACACAGTTTGCCATTCATTAAACGGCTTGGGACTGGATGAGCAAGTTTATTTTAGAAGAACGTTGAATCGACGGAGCGATTATTCCCCTTTACGCAGCCGCCGATAGACTTCTGCCAAGTCCGATCGATCGCCGACATTCCCCGGAAACAGCACGACGGGAAGCTGGGGAAAACGAGGATGATCATCAGGCGTGCGGACGACCGAAACCCCCGGCAAAATTTGCCCCAGCAGGCGAGCGGTGGTCAGTGCCAGTCCGGTACTGAGTGTATCGTTTGAGGTGATGCCGCCTTTGCTAATCAAAAAGCCGATCGTCTGAGGCAGTCCCTTGACAACATCCATCAGCAGGGTCGAAACCGCAACCCCAAAGTCGAGGCGGGTCTGGATGTCGGGGAAAGTCAATTCCTGCCGACTGGTGTAGACAACGGGTGTTTTGCCTGCTTCATGTGCCTGACGAACGCGATCGAGGGTTTGCCGAAGCAGATCGGCTCGCTCCACCGCAGACTCCTCTAAAAGATGCACCACATCGACCTCGATCGGCTCAACGCCCGGAGCTTGCAGCAGTTCTTCAAGTTGCTCTGTTGTTTTTTTCACGTGAGAGCCGACAATCACTGCACCTGGTTTTCTGTCTCGCACATAAGCTGCCATATCTTCGGGCGCAACGGATTGGGGCGGGAGCGCAGCAAGAGCAGTCAGAAGGCTGGCAGCACTGCGAAACAAAAATCGCTTTCCCTGGCTGGCGGCTTGCAGAACATCGGCAGCAAACTGGTTCAGGTCTGCCTGTGTCTCGGCATCAACCACCACACACTGATTGTCATGAAGCTGCATCAGGCGATCGAGCGTTCCCGATCGAATCTCTGTCAACAAAAAGCGATCCACCTGAGTTGCCGGGATTCGCCCTTTGGTTTTTTCTTCCACATAGTCCGGCAGGTAGCTGTGTCGATAGCCAAACACCGAATCTTTAGCAAACTCGGTTTCGTGAACCGGAGTCGGCACGCCATTCACCACCAAATAATGCACGCTATCGCGGGTAAATCGTCCGCCCTCAAAAAAGGCTGGCGTCAGGAAATGGGCATCAAACGAACCCAATTCTTCCGCGATCGCATCGGTTTCGATCGGGTAATGTCCGCGCAGTGTAGAGTCCGATCGGCTAACCACCAGAAAATCTTGAATGCCTGCCTCAGCAATTGCCTGTTTCAGGTTCTGGCAAACTTCTCTTGTGGTCGCCAGTGCCTTTTCTGGGGTAAGCGCTCTGGTGTTCGTCAGCACAAAGAAAATGGGCGACTCGTCGGCTAAGCCCGATCGCAGCGTCTCAACGTCCCACTTCATCAACAGCAAACAGCGATGAACGGTCTGCGACCCGGTCGGATCGTCGTCGAGCACAACAATTTTAGGCTTTGAGGGCATGGTAGGTTCTGTGCGTAGAGCAGGTTTATTATCTCGTGAATTTGGGTGGGTCGGGGCGAAGCATTTGCGCCAGAACACCCTGCTACTTGCGATAGACTTTGCTGCAAATGCTTCGCCCCTACAGGGAATGAGGTTGAATGGATGTTTAGCTGGGCAGGGCAAGATGAGCAAAGTTGAAGAAGTAATGCAATCTGCGCCGATTGGGCAAAATTCCGTGAATAGAAGGGAATTTTAGAAGTAGAAGGGAATTCTAGTATATAGAGAGAAATTCTAGAGTAACCATCAGAACAAACAGAGACGGCTCGATCGCCTGCCGCCGATTTGCGGTTCAAACGTAAATTCTTCGTGTGATGCCGTTCATTTGGCTGCTTTAGAGCTATCATCTCTGTCAACTGACCTAATCGGGCAGCTCATTCTGCTTTAGCGATCGGGTATGATTCCCAACGGGCATCGCCCAACATCGTCAGGGTAATCAGGGACAGTGCAAGTTTATTCAAGAGGTTGCAGAGGCAATGGGGCAACTGGACGACCAACCCGAAGAAATGGAATCGCAGGCAGCATCGCGCCGTTCCGGTGATGCAGAAGACGTGCTGCAAACAATGACGCAAGATCTACGCAGCCTCCAGCAAGACCTGATCGCTCAGATGAGCCAGGATGTCCGCCGCCTGCAGGCAGAAAAATCGCGTCTGCTGAATGATATTGAGAAGCTGCAAAACCAGCAGCAAATGCTGGAATCTCAGTACGAAGTTGCGCTCTCTCGCCATCAGCTTGCCCAGCAGCAAACCTGGGCAAAACAGCTTGCCCTGACGCTGGCAAACCATTTGCATGCCGCACTCAGTCAGCGACTCAATCAGATGGTCACGGTTCAGTCAGAAACTTCAGGACCCAACCTGCCCCGGCTTTCAAGCGATGGTGCGATCGAATCTACGGAGGCAAGTCGCCTACTGGTGTCCCTCGATGAAACAGTCAACCGCACCTTTTCAACGCTGAAACATGATCTGTCGAGCTACGAAAGTGCTTTGTCTCAGCAGATCGATCGAATGCACAATCTGGGACAGCAAGGAGAGGTCATTTTAGAAGTGCTGGTGAAGCGGATCAGTCAGCAGCTTCAGCTTGAGATGACGCGCAGTGGCGCAATTCCTGCCAATTCCTCTGCCAATTCCTCTGCCAATCTCTCTGTGCCTCCTGCTCCGTCTGATGCTGACCTCCCGAATCCCGAAGCTAATCCCTTTGAGCCGATCGAGAATCCTTATTCTGCGCCAGCGCCTGAACGAGTTCCTGCACGAGAAGCTGTGCTATTGCAAGGAACTTCTTTGGTTCCTACGGCTCCAGGAGTTGCACCAGAACCTGCGGTTGTGCCACTTCGAACGCCTGCCTATCCGCGTCGTTTGTCCCATTTTCAGCTAGGCTTGCTGCTCATCTTGCTGTCCACGCTGTCGCTGTCGCTGCATAACGTCCTGGTGTCGATCGTCAGTAACCCCAGCCGTCTGTTTGGCTTGATTCCAGTTGGGGGTTTTATTAAGCTGAATGGATTTGGCAGCTCGCTGCTGATTCTGTGGATGCGGATGCTTGTCGTTGTGCCGTTGATGGCGTGGCTTGCCCCCAAGCTGCATAAAAACACCTGGCACGAAATTCGCGGCTTCTTTCAGTCCAAAGATCGGCTGATGCTGGGCAGCGTCCTGGGCAGCGGGTTTTTCCTGTTTCTGTCGCAGGTGCTGATCTATATTGCGATCGGTCAGATTGGACCTGGCGTTGCGGTCACTATTCTCTTTATGTATCCCCTGGCAACTGTGCCGCTTGCCTGGTATTTGTTTGGCGATCGCCCCACGCGGCTGCGGCTAATTGTTATGGCAGCGATTTTGTCGGGTGTCATTTTCACCGCGGCTCCCAAGCTGACAACAGCGGCGGGCTTCTCCTGGAATGGTGTTTTGACGGCGGTTTGTTCGGGAGTTGCGTTTGCCTTTTACCTGATCTCAATGCAAATTAGCTTCCGCAAGCTGCATCCTGTTCCCGTCAGCCTGATTCAGTTTTCCAGCATTTTTATTTTTTCCAGCCTTAGTCTGATTGTGCTGGGCGTCGAGGTTGCACCCACGAATCGAACTGGACTGGCGATTGCCGGACTGCTGCTGGGTGGACTCACACTGGTTGGATATCTGCTGAACAACTTTGGTGTGCGGTTTATGGGAGCAGCCAGAGCATCGATCATTGCTGCCAGCGGTCCTGCCCTCACCGCATTTCTGGCGTTTTTGCTAACCCCCGGCAAACATACTGCCCTCCAGGGAGTTCAAATTCTGGGGATCTTGGTTGTGACGCTGGGCGTAACTGCCCTCAGCTTTGAACGAATGCTGCTGCAAAATCGGACAATTCGACAGCCCAAACCATCAAGCCAGGGCAGCTAGAGAATCGGAGTGTCTGAAGTGCCCGACTCAGGTCTGATGAGGAAACCGTTACTCGTTCATATTGCGATAGGTTGCCACAGCAGAGGGCGAGACACGGTTCAGGTAGCGGAAAATCCAGTACTTAAAGATTGTGTCGAGAATGACTGGAAAGGTCGCAATGAACAAAAAGATAAAGTCGCGGTTTGCAGGCAAGCCAAAGTGACGAGAAACTCCTTCTAAAATGACTTCCCAGCCGTGAGGCGAGTGAAACCCAACAAAAATATCAGTAAACAAAATGATGATGAACGCTTTGGCACTGTCGCTTAAGCCGTAGACGAGCTGATCCATAAAGGATTTCAGCACTGCAATTTCGCGCTTTCCAGTGGCGATGATTACCCCAAACACGAACAGTCCAAACAGATCAGCAAACACATTTTTGATTGCATCAGAGCCGCGATCGAGATACTCCTGCTGAATTTCTGCCGCCCGATCGCGAACCAGCTCAGCAATTTCTTCTTCTGCTTTAGGTTCTTCTCGACCAATCATGATTTCAAACCGAATTCGCTGTTCAAATCGCTGCAGCTCATCAAGGGCTTCGTCTTCCAGTTCATGGTTAAGAAACACCTGCACCTGCTCGTTGTTGGCGCGAAAGTGATCGACCACGGGTCCCACAATAAAGTTTTTCGTAAGCTGCTGCATCAGAAGCGGAATGATAATCAGCAGTAGGATAAATCGGAGTGCCGTGACGGTTCGAGATTTTGATTTGCGAAAATCCTGAACGACTTCTTGTTCTGATTCGGGATCAAGCTCACGTCGCACCCGATCGACGGTTTCCAGAATCGATCGCGGCAGTACTCCAGTTTTGTCGGTGAGCGATTTCATGTCGCGCTTGGTCGATCGCTTGGGAAGCTGATTTCCCTGAGACACCAGTGGCGGTTCCGCCTGGCTCAAAGCTTTTGCTGGGGGCTGCAAATTGGTCACGATCATTACAGAACCGGGACTGGGTTCAGAGTTGCTGTAGCGTGCCAGCACCTCGTCAATAAACCGCAGTTTTTTTAGAATCAAATTGGGGCGATCGATCACATTAATCGCCAGATTCTCGTTGCCGTTCTCCTCAAGCTGCACTTCAGTAATCGCCTGGTTTGACAAGCGGACGATCGAGCTACTTGCCTTAAATTCAAATAGACGGATTCTAATAATATCAAGATATTTTTTTAGCTCTTCTTTAAGATAAGTTCGAGCACTTTTACTATAGTCGCCACTGTCAAGTGAAATAGGATTTCCATCAAAATGAGCGTCTTCGAGTGCTTTGATAGCAAGTGCTGCTTCGTATGCTTGGTCGAGAGCGCGTTCTGGAGTGCTTTGTAGCCAGCGATTCGCAGAGCGGAGATAACCCTTGAAAGAGGCAAGAGCTGAATTTCTCATTGGGGAAATAGGATCGTCTGACATGATGCGAAGTAGGATTCAAGGTCGGTAGAAGGAAAGCAAAAAATGCTTGTTCGACATCGAATTCGGATTCATCAATCTACTTGATATTCACTCGATATTCAGGATATTGACTCGATTGATAGAGCAGATTTTTAAAAGATGAGCAGGCAGGTTTTGAGGTTTATTCCCTGATTGGCGATCGGGTTAGAAATCGACGCTGCGAATTGACCGAGAATCCAAACGATTTTTTATTGTGACACACTCCTATGGTGACGGCTATGCAATACTGTAGGGGGTCTTCCCATGCCGCCCGATCGCCCCCTTGACTTAGAAAACGAAGAGAGTAAACGAGGGAAGTCAGTGAGGGGAGCTGCATGTCGGGGGAAGCCCCCATCAAATCGCTCCCATGACGAAATCGCTAACATTAGACGAAGAATCATAGCAAGTCTTTGAGGAACGATCAGTGCTTCCTGATTTTCTTTGGATTTCGGGCACAACGGGCAGCGGCAAAACCACCTGGCTCATCCGGCAATTTACTCAGGCAGCCGAGGCAAACTGGCAGCGAGACTGCACCCAGGCACGCCAGACTGCGCTTGTGTTTGCGGCGATCGGCGATAACCGCCTCGACCTTGCCGATCGGATTGCTGCTGCCACGCAGGGCAAATATCGGTTTGACTCCGTTACGCCTTTGGGTTTCTTTCAGGACGAGGTGCGGCTGTTTTTTCCGCTCCTGGCAGAACAGCTTGGGCTAAAAACCCTGTTCCCGCTGCGGCTGCGCCCTGAAACTGAGCAGGAGCTAGCCACACGGCTCTGGCAGCCCAACTTAGAATCGGGTCGCCTGCGCCAGACGGGAATGCGAGACTATGACATCGTGCGCCGATCGCTCGACCTGCTCCAGCTTGCTGCCTTTAGCGGCACACCCCACGAAGAAATTGCCTTTTTGCTCCAAGCAGGCTTTGCTGCACAAGAGACGGCTTCTGATGGGACTGATGCGCCCTCTCCCAATTTGGGGGAGGCGACTACTCCTTTGGGGAACTGCGAAGCAACCGGGGAGGCACTCCAGCAGTGGTGGAACTGGTGTCTGGCACGAGGACTGCTGACCTATGGCATTATTACTGAACTCTACTGGCGCTATTTGCTGCCCCATCCGACGTATCAGCAGCACCTGATCAGCCGCTACTATGCTGTTTTTGCCGATGATATAGACGAATATCCAGCCGTTGCCCGCAGCTTATTTGAGCTGTTGCTCGATCGCGGCATTCCGGGAACCTTCACGTTCAATCCAGAAGGCGGCACTCGCCTGGGCTTGGGAGCTGATCCCCAATACCTTGCGCAGCTTACCGAGCGTTCCATCGGAGAAAATTCAACCTGTCGCTGTCAGGTTGAGACGCTGTTTGCCAACCCCGATCGCTGTATTGGGGCAACCTGGGGACGAGCCGTGATGGAATGGGTGCGGGAACCGCTGCTGCTGCCACAGTTGCCAGACTGCATTCGCACGATTCAGACTACTTCACGAGGGCAGCTTTTGCGTCAGACTGCCGAAGAAATTGCGGCTGCAATCCACCGAGGGGAAGTTCAACCCCAGGAGGTTGCTGTCATTGCCCCTGGCGTAGACCCGATCGCCCGCTACACGCTGCGCGAAATTCTCACCAGTCAAGGAATTCCCGTTGCTTCGCTGCACGATCAGCATCCGCTTGCCAGTTCGCCGCTGATCCAGGCACTGCTAACGCTGCTGGCGTTGGTTTATCCCGGATTAGGACGACTGCTGAGCCGAGAGTCGATCGCTGAAATGCTGGTGCTGCTGAGCCAGACTCCGGGGTTTGCAGGAGCTGCTGAACCGATCGATGCAGTGATCAATGCGCTAACCGACGAGCCGGAAGCTCAAATCCTGATACAACCTGTCTCTGGCAGTTCAACCACTTTTACCCCCCGTATCGATCCAGTCCGAGCCGGACTCCTCACCGATCACTGCTTTGTGCCCGACCCCGATCGCCCCCATCTGCTTCCGGCAACCGCACTGCCCCGGTGGGATCGGCTGGGGTTTCAGGCAACTCGCGCCTATAAGGATCTGATGCAGTGGGTGGAGTCGCAAAAACAGCAGCAGCAGCAGCGCATGATTACCAGTCCGGTTGTCCTGCTCGATCGCGCAATTCAAAAATTCTTCTACGGCGGCAGCCATTTGCCCTATGACCAGCTCGCCGCCCTGCGAGAACTAATGGAAACCGCCCAGCACTACTGGGAAGTAGTGACTCGTCTTCAGTCGTTTCAGGCATCAGAAGTTCCCGTGTCGAACAGTGTGGGACAGTTTATTCAGCTTTTGCGCGAAGGCACGATCACAGCAGACCCTTTTCCCTCCAGACCACTCGGCAAAGCAGCTCAAGCCGTCACGATCGCCACAATTTATCAGTATCGAAGCGATCGACGCTTCCATCGCTGGCAGTTCTGGCTCGATGCTGGCTCCCCTTTCTGGTTAGCCGGGGGCGGTGGACTATTTGGTGCGCCCCTGTTTTTGCGCAGGCGATCGGCAACGCCCTGGACTGCAGCAGACGAGCTAGAGGCAAATCTGCAGCGGCTCCAGCGACAGGTGTTTGATCTGCTCCACCGTGCGACCGAACGGGTGTACCTTTGCCACAGCGAACTGGCAGCCAACGGGCAGGAACAGGCAGGGAATCTGCTAACGCTGGTGAATGCTGCCCTCCCTGTCTCATCAGGACAACTCCTGGGAGAGTCAGGCACCAGAGCGTTTGAGTGAGTCAGCTTCAACAGCGCCAAAAATTTGAGCCAAAAATTTGAGAGAGACAGAATGGGGACGATCGCTTTACGAAGACGATCCCTGCACGACTAAATACTGACACAGCGATGAAGGAGATATCTTCACCTGCTGCTGATAAAGAATAAACGCTGCCCAGGCAAGCTCCACAATACAAACACGGCAAGCACTGGGAATCTGGGTCGGCAAAACAACCCAATAGTGCGATGTGCGTTTCACCGCTGCAATCTGAAAGCGACTCATGCGATGCAATTCGGGAGGCAATAGCGTTAACCTTCCCGCTCCATCGCTGTTTGTCTCATGGATAGATTAACTATTAGTTAGAGTTAATAATCTGAAATTTCTCTCAACAATCCGTGAAAATTTGTGGAGATTTAAATCACTAGATTCCGCTCAACATAAGCACGCCCTGCCATCATTGCTGCGTTGCTCGTTTCATATTCTCTGCCGTCGTTGAGCAACGTCAGGTCGGGGTCAATCACCCAGCACAAGTAGCTATCCATGAAAGCCGATCGGCTAACGCCCACAATCCAGCCAGGGTAAGCAGACATTTGTACGATCGATCCGTCACTCATTGCACTTGTCCTCCTTTCTGTTTCAGGTGATTCGCTGGTTTGCGAGGCAGGGGCATTGTCCCAAATCGTCAAGAATTTTATTCCTTTAGATTCTGCCTTCAGCTTGGATTGATTCTGACTGATCTAGAATTCGTCCTCCGTCTCTCTCAAGCGGCAAATTGATCTCATCCACTTAACAGATATCGCTGGCATAACTCAGAATCAGCGCGTGTTTTTTCTGTTATGGATTCCAGCCGCGATCGCAATATTCGATCGACACAGCCTCATGTTGCCCAGAACTACCGATTTTGCTACCGCAATTTCTAAAATAATTTGCTGAATGTCATTAAAAGTTAAAAAGTAAAAGTCAAAAAGTGTGCCCGTAGCGGCGAGTGCTGCCTCTTGAGAAACTCCTTGCGGAAACTTTCTCCGGAGACTTCACCGTTGCGCTGGCACGTTGTCTTCTTATTTTTCCTTGAGTCGGGAGATTCAGCCGGATGTAATATTTGTTGCCTGAGAAAACTTTAGAAAAACTTTTGGAAGGTCAATCGCGATCGAGGTTAAGCCTGGGATGATGGGAATAAATTTGCTCCTGGAAACTCGTCTCGGTTTGCTGAATCTCTCTAAAGCTTGCAGAAAAGCTTGCAAAACTATCTCTGGGCACTAATCCAATGACAAACGTATTTCAACAGCTTGAACAGCGATTTCATCGATTGGGAAAAAATCTAACGCCTGAAGTTGTTGAGGTTGCTGCTCGATCGCTTCAGCAATGGCTAGAGAATAACGCCGATCGCCTTGCTGCCCGCAAACCCGACGCAGAGTTCAACGGCACGATGATGCAGTGGTTTCACTGGTATCTGCCCTCCGACGGCAACCACTGGAAACAGCTTGCCGATCGCGCCTCGGAACTGGCTCAAGCGGGGATGACTGCAATCTGGATGCCGCCTGCCTGCAAAGCAATGGGCGGAGAGTACGATGTGGGCTACGGGATTTATGACCTGTTTGACCTGGGAGAATTTAATCAAAGCAAAAGTACACGCACCAAATATGGCACCAAGGATGAGTACGTTGCTGCGGTCAAAGCAATCCAGCGAGTGGGAATGCAGACTTATGCGGACGTGGTGTTTAACCACAAGATGGGCGCAGACCGAACCGCAGAGTTTGAAGTTGTGCCCTATGACTTGAACGATCGCAATCGCCCGATCGATGGCGTGAGAAAGATTCGCGGCTGGACAGAATTCGACTTTCCAGGTCGGGGCGATAAGTATTCTTCCATGAAATGGCACTGGTGGCACTTTGATTCGCTGGACTACGACGACAGCAATCCGAGCTATCGTGCCGTCTACAAAATGAAGGACAAGAGCTTCGAAACAAAAGTTGATTTGCATCAGGGCAACTACGACTACCTGATGGGCTGCGACCTGGATATGAGCCACCCGGAAGTGCGCGAAGAGCTGAAGCGCTGGGGTGAATGGATGATACAAAGCATTGGCGTAGACGGGTTCCGGCTAGATGCCATTAAACACATCAATGGCGACTTCTTTAGCGACTGGCTCGATGATCTGGAGCATTACGCAGGCAAAGATCTGTTTTGCGTCGGCGAATATTGGACTGAAAACTTTGGTTCACTGAGCTGGTATATCGGCAATGCAGGCGGACGACTCAATCTCTTTGATGTGCCGCTTCACTACAACTTTTATCGTGCCAGTCGATCGGGCGGACATTACGATATGCGATCGATCCTCGACAACACGCTGATGAAACACCTGCCACTGTTTGCTGTGACCCTGGTTGACAACCACGATACGCAGCCGCTTCAGGCACTGGAATCAATGGTGGAGTCCTGGTTTAAGCCGCTTGCCTATGCGATCATTTTGCTGCGGGCAGAAGGCTATCCCTGTATCTTCTACGCAGATTACTACGGTGCGCATTACCGGGATAAGGGGCGGGACGGTAACGAGTACGAGATCTGGATGGATTCTCATCGCTGGTTGATCGATCGCTTTCTGTTCGCCCGTCAGTATTTCGCCTACGGAGCACAGTACGATTATTTTGATCATTGGGACATCATCGGCTGGACGCGACTTGGCTCTGAGCATCACCCCGGCGCGATGGCAGTGATCATGAGCGATGGTCCGGGCGGCAGCAAATGGATGGAAGTTGGCAGACCCAACGCGACGTTCTATGACATTACGGAACACATTAAAGAACCTGTCCGAACCAATCAGGACGGCTGGGGCGAGTTTCGCTGCAATGGCGGCTCAGTTTCAGTTTGGGTTGAAAAAGAGCCTCTGCTCTATCGTCTGGCAGGATCGCCGATCGACATCCGCCTGGGGCAGTAGTTTCGTAGAGATCGAGTATGGCGCTACGCAATCAGATGAGAACCGGGGGGTGTGGGGGCTTAGCCCCCACGCAGGGGGAGAACCCCTGCACCCCGTCTTAAGCCAAATTCGTAGAACGATAGAGATTTATGGGTGCTGTCTCGGTCAATGAGCAGGCATCTACTCTACACGATCCAATCTGCAATCCAAATAACTGGTAATGAGAGAGGGATAGAGATTTTGCCTCTTCCCCCTTATTTTTTGCGCTCAGAAACACTCAGCCTGAAAGCGGAAAACCAGCCGCCAGCACCCAGCCGAAAAAGAGCGCGCTCGCGATCGACGAAATCCAGGCTTCATCGATCGACGCCACCACAAACGACAGCACCGCAATCAGCGGCGGAAACAGAGGCAGCAGCAAAAACACAAACCCCAGCTCCGGTAAAAAGTTCAGCGTCAGCACAAATCCGCCGATCAGAATCGCACTTTGAGCCAGCCACCAGGCAAAGCGCTCTCCGTTGCCCGCTCCCTGCTGAGCAATGCCAGAGGCAAGAAACCAGGGCAGACAGGCAGCCGCAAAAGGTAACCAGACCTGAAGCCGGGTGGGAATCAGCCACCATTGGAGCCAGACCACCTGCGCCATTGCCCCAAACGCAAACCACAGCAGCGCAAACAGCCCGAAGCCGATCGCAATCCTGCGCCAGCTCAGCTGGGGGATCCGTCCCAGCAAAATCAGCCAGAGGCTTCCCGCGATCAGAAACCAGAGTCCGATCGCCCCGCCCACCTGAACGCCGCCCAGACTTTGCAGATTGATGCGGGAATTGAGCAGCACCAGTCCTGCAACACCGGGTAAGGGAGCCAGCAGCAGCCCGCCCCATCGTTTAATCGCAGAGATTCGCATCCGATCGGGTTCAAACCAGCCTGCCACCGTGGGAGCCAGCGCACCGATGAGCAGCAGTCCGCCGAGCAGATGCAGCCCGTACCACGCCATGCGCCGATCGCGATAATTGCTGGAATAGGTTTGGTTAAACGCTGCATCCAGCCACTGCAAAGCTGCTCCGTGACTGCGATCGCTAAATAAAATCGTGATGTGTTCGACGCTGGGCACGATGACGAGTTCTCGCGCCGTTCCTGCGGCAAAGTTCTGATTCTCACCGCCGCCAGTCTGCAGGATTCGCTCAGCATTGGCAACAAATCTGCCTTCCCAGCGACCCGCCTGAAGCTGCAAATTTCGGGGAGCCTGGGGCGTGACGGCTGCACCCGTGGGAGAAACGGCGATCGTGGCTGCGAAGCGATCGAGGTTTTGAATTCCGGCAGACATGGCAATGCCGCTGCCCATTGAGTGACCCAGGACTGCCAGTTTTGTGCGATCGACTTCTGGCTGTGTGAGCAGTGCCCTCAGCGCCACATCCAGATTTGCCTGAAGGTCGTATCGCTGCAATCGATTGGGGTTCGCGCCGTGTCCGTCAAAATCCCACAGCATCACCGCATAACCTGCACGAGCCAGCACATGGGCATAGCCCAACATCAACTGCTTGGAACCTGCATAGCCATGAGCCACCAGCACACCGGGAACGGCGTTTGCCTGAGCAGGAGCCACATAGAGCAGGGGAATGTTTTCTTGCTGGAAATTTCGCACAGTCAGCCCACTTCGAGCCGCGAAGATATTTCCCCAGGACAGCGCAATCAGCGCGATCGCCCCAATTAGTAGCCCTAGCTGAAATCGCTTCAATCCCCTACCTCCCGGTTTCGCTCAACCTGCCGATATTATTTCAGCAAGCGATCGGGCGCATCACTCCGAGGGCAGCATCCTGGAGCTGTTTTTCCCATCGCGACTATCGAGCAAAAAGCGCCGGGTCTTGATCGCGCCGATGCTTGAGCGAGATTGGGGTTCCCTGTCGATCGCCCACCTGCGCAGCCGTTGCTTCCAGGGCTTCTCTCAACCGCTTGGCAGCATAGATCGACATATCGCGGGGCACACTAATGCGATCGCGCAGATACCGCAGGGCAGTGTCGGATCCGGCAGGCGGAACACAGGCTTCACCTGTCATCATCTGGGTCAGGGCGCAGCGCAGGGCGTAATCAAAGAGCGCCTCATCGGCAGGATTGACGCGAACGATATTGGCGCGGTGCTTGATCACGCGGTAGAGGGCTTCCTGACGAGAATTTTCTGGCTCTGGATACGCCACATCCGGCAGCCCGAACCAGGGCCCGTTATCAACCCGGTATTGGTTGAGCAGCATTTGCGGTTCGCCATTTTCCCAGCAACCGCCCATCTGCGGGGGCAAGTCGTGAGCATGGGTGTGGAAGTCGCTTTGCGTGCCGCGATAGGTCGATCGAGTTTCCATCGCATCAAACCAGGCAGACAGGCGAGGATTCGATCGCAGCGAGTAGCCCTTGTAGTAGTAAAGACTGGCATTCATGCGTTCGACATAGGGCGTAAAAATCACGTCTGCTGTGCCGAATGTCTCCAGGAAATAGGGTCCGGGCGTGCTTGCCAGCGCGAACTCAACCTTGTCTACCACGGCAGTAAACTGCTCCCGGTTACGCTGCTCCTGCCGAGGCGAGGTTGAAGGATAGCACAGCCAGGCACACCAGGCTCTAAAGAGCAGTCGCTCCAGTCGCCGCAGCGGCATCACCTGGGGGTCTTCCATCCCCTGCACTAAAGAACCAAAGGCACGCTCCAAAGCAATCAAAATATCATCGCTTTCTGTGATCAGGCGATCGTCTAATTGGAGGGCGGGTAACATGCCAGACGGCACTTTGCGCTTGTACCAGGCTTCCTTTTCCCCGTAACAGAACATCGTGACTTTCTCGATGCGGTACGGAATCTGTTTTTCCTCAAGCCACAGCCAAACCTTCTGGCAGTAAGGACACCAGGCATGGTTGTCGCGGTAGAGCGTCACGCGCACATCGGATTCGGAGTGACCAAACAAACGCAGCCGCGCCTGAGCATTGGTTGGACCATTCACCGGATCGATTTGAAAGTCAGCGATCGCTTCGAGTTCTGTCCAGCTTAGGGGAGCGGTGGTCATGCGATCTGTGGTCATGGAATTTAAAGAATCTGCGATAGGAATTTCTTGGTGCGTTCTTCTTTCGGGCTGTTGAAAAACTCGTTGGGTTCGGCTTCTTCCACCAGCAGTCCGCTATCCATCAGCACCACACGGTCGGCAACTTCACGGGCAAACCCAACCTCGTGAGTAACGCACACCATTGTCATCCCGCTTGCTGCCAGGGTTCGCATCACGTCTAGCACTTCCCGCACCATTTCTGGGTCAAGGGCAGAAGTTGGCTCATCAAACAGCATGATTTTGGGCTGCATTGCCAGCGCGCGAGCGATCGCCACCCGCTGCTGCTGACCCCCAGAGAGCTGACCCGGAAACTTTTGTGCCTGATTGAGAATGCCAACCCGCTCCAGAAGCTGCATTGCCACTTCTTCGGCTCTTGCCTTCGTCCAGCGGCGCACCCAGATTGGAGCCAGCGTCACGTTTTGCAGCACGGTCAGGTGAGGAAACAGGTTGAACTGCTGAAACACCATGCCGACCTCGCGCCGAATCGCTTCGATGTTTTTCAAGTCGTGGCTGAGGTGAATGCCGTCGATCGTAATGCTGCCTTTTTGATAGGTCTCCAGCGCGTTGAAGGTGCGGATGAAGGTTGATTTTCCAGAGCCAGATGGACCCATGACCACCACAACTTCGCCTTTACGAACAGTCAGGTCAACGCCGCGCAGCACATGAAAGTTGTTGTCGTACCATTTCTCGACCTGTTGCGCGATAATCATGGGTTCGTTTGCAGTGTTACCATTGAGCGTAGCTTCGGGCTGGAGTTGAGTCATGGATTGTTCTCCCTATCAGGCATTAACTTAAGATGAGTTTTTTTGAGCAGTGTTGAAGAATTTTTAGAAATTGCAGCATCTGATCGCTAGTGTTCGCTGTTCAGGCGAGCTTCCAGACGGCGAGCAGCCCAGGACATGATGTAGCACACTGCCCAATACAGCGCCCCGATGAATAGATAAACTTCCGCATATCTGCCGATATACAGGGGGTTTGCCAGAATCGATCGGCTAATTCCCAGCAGATCCGAAAGTCCCACGATCGCGACCAGTGTTGTGTCCTGGAGCAGGCTAATAAAGAGTCCCACGATCGCCGGAATCGAGATTTTAAGCGCCTGAGGCAACACGATTAATCCCAGGGTCAGGGGCGTATTCAGTCCCAGCGCATTCGCGGCTTCAGTCTGTCCTTTGGGAATTGCCTGGAGTCCACCCCGGATGGTTTCAGCCTGGTAGGCAGCAGCAAACAGCGTCAAACCCAGGATTGCCCGCAGCACCAGATCGGGTCGGCTTCCGGCAGGCAGAAACAGCGGAACCATCACCAGACCAATAAACAGAATCGAAATCAGGGGAATGCCGCGAATAATTTCAATATAAGCGGTACAAAGCCAGTGAATCACGGGCAGCGAGCTTTGTCGTCCCAGCGCCAGCAGTACCCCAAAGGGAAACGACAGGACAATGCTTACGACTGACATAAATATCGTCAGGATCCAGCCGCCCCAGGCAGTTGTTGGCACAACATCCAGCCCAAAGCCACCTCGCATCAGCCAAAGCGCAATAAAAAACGTGAGAACCCACGCCAGGGGAAGCCATTGAGCGATCGCCGGACTGCGGTTGCCAACCTGCTTGCCGATCACAATCATCCCGATCGTAAAAGCTTCGATCGCCAGCAAGACCAAGCGATAGGGAAACGACGTGGGCAGCAACAGCAGCACCAGAGCAAGAATTCCAAAGCCAATCAGCAGATTGCGCGTCAGGAGCTTTGGCTGATTTCGTCCAACTACGCCCCAGGTGAATCCACCCAGTCCAGCAATAATTGCCAGCATCAAATCCAGCCGCCAGTACTGGTCTGCCGGAAATCGCCCCACAAAAAAGATTGGCAGATTTGCGGGAATTACCTGCCATTTGGCAGCGGACGTTGCCCAGGAGATAAAGCCGAACAGGGTTCTGCCCAGAATCAGAACAATCGCGATCGTCAGCAGCGAGTTAAACCAGCTATTGAACAGATTTTTGCGAAGCCACGCGGTCGGCGTGGATGCTGGCTTTGAAGGTGCGCTAGTCGGAACAGTATGCAGAGTGGTCATAAAAGGCGCAGCTTATTCGGGGGAAGATTGCGAGAAAAAACAAACAGGAAAAGTTCTACCGCTCTTTGATTTGCACCAGACGGTTAAGCTGATTCATCACCAGAGAAATGATCAGGTCCGTCGTCAGGTAGGTCAGCATGATCAGCAGAATCACTTCCACTGCCCGTCCGGTTTGATTGAGCGTAGTTTGCGCCGTCGCAAAAATATCGGGATAGCCGATCGCCAGTGCCAAGCTGGAGTTTTTCGCCAGGTTGATATACTGGCTGTTGAGGGAAGGAATGATCACGCGCAGCGCCTGCGGAAAGACAACCAGACGCATTGCCAGCCCCGAATGCAGCCCCAACGCTCTGGCTGCTTCCCACTGTCCCTTTGAAACAGACTGAATTCCCGCCCGCACGATTTCAGCGATAAACGCCCCAGTATAAAAGGCAAGACCCGCCAACATCGAGCCATATTCCAGAGACACCCGCAGTCCACCCTGAGTATCGTTGTTCACCACCTGCGGAAACTCCCATCCCAAGCCAAACAGGAAGATGAGCAGTCCCGCCACGCTCATTCCAATCAGCATATACTGCTGCGGTTTTCCAGCGGCTCCCTGTTCTTCCATTACTTTGGTTCGCTGCCGCCAGACAAGAGAAGCGGCGATCGCCAGCAAAATCAGGGCAATTAAAGACAGCCAGGTAAGGGGCTGATTGGCGGGCCAGGGAATCACAATCCCTTTTTTGCTAACGAACACCGATCCTGGCAGGCGCGTGATATTTGCTCCCTGAGATAGCCCAAAAAAGACAGCAAAGTACCAGAAGAAAAGCTGAAGCAGCAGCGGCGTGTTGCGAACAATTTCAACGTAGATCTGGCTAATTTTCTTCACTAGCCAGTTATCAGAAAAGCTGGCAACCCCAGCAAGAATACCAAGTGTGGTTGCTGCGACAAAGCCAACAAAAATGAGCCGCAGCGTATTGGTAAAACCAACAACGAGTGCCCAGAAGTAGGTGTCTGTGGGCTGATACGAAAGAATTCCTTCACCAATATTGAAGCCGGACTGATTTCGCAGGAAATTGAAGTCAAACTGTCGTCCAAGCTGCTGCAAATTGCGCGTCAGATTGCCAAACAAAATTGCACCGATCGTAATCACGACCAGCAGCACGATCGCCTGAACTGCAATCCGCATGAAGCGTTCGTCACGCCAAATGGGAATCTTTTCGGAGGAAGGATCGGTCGAAGAAGTCATAAAAAGTTAGGTCATAAAAGCGACATAACCAGGCAGTCGAAGCGTGAGGCGATGTAGAACAGCTCGCTGAAGCGATAAAGACTCTCTAAGTTGGAAAGCCTTTATCGCTGACAATACAGAATTTAGCGGAATGGCGGCGAATACATCAGACCACCATCTGTCCACAGGCGATTTTGACCGCGATCGATCTTGAGCGTTGACTCTGCACCCACGTTGCGCTCAAAAACCTCGCCATAGTTGCCGACTGCCTGAATCGCTTTCACCATAAAGTCATTCGACAGACCTAACTGCTTGCCCAGCTCACCCTGTGCGCCCAGAAAGTTTTGAACGTCAGGGTTGGGATCATTAACCCTTTGCTGCACATTTGCCTGCGTAATGCCAAATTCTTCTGCCTGAATCAGACCGTAGACAACCCACTTCACCGTGTCAAACCAGCGCGAATCATTGTTGATCGTTACAGGAGCCAGCGGCTCTTTCGAGAGAACATCCGGCAGCAAAACGTGATCGTCAGGCGTCGGGAAGGCAGTCCGTTTTGCCGCAAGCTGCGATCGGTCAGTCGTCACCGCTTCACAGCGTCCTTCCTGATATGCCGCAAAGTTTGCGTTGGAATCCTGGAACTTGACCTCGTTGACCGTGATTCCTGCTTCTCTTGCCCGTGAAGCGAGGTTTAGCTCGGTAGTTGTTCCAGTTTCAACGCAGACTGATTTACCCTGCAAGTCTGCGAACGATTCAATCCCAGAATCACGCCTGACCATCACACCCTGACCATCATAGAAAACGGTTGGCGCAAATTCCAGCGCGTTTCCTCCCGCAGCGTCACGGCTGACTGTCCAGGTGGAGTTTCGCGAGAGCATATCCACTTCGCCGTTTTGCAGTGCCGGAAAGCGAGCTGAGGAATCGAGGTTGCGATACTCCACTTTGGTGGGATCGCCCAGCACGGCTGCCGCCACTGCTTTGCAAATATCCACATCCAGCCCAGAGTAATTCCCGCTGGAATCCACGAAGCTGAAGCCAGGAATTGTGCCTTCGACACCGCAAATAAGCGTCCCACGGGAGATGATTGTATCCAGACGACTGCCAGTGTTGGCTGCCGGAGCTCCATCCCCCCCAGTATTGGTTGTTGCTGTATTCGTTGCGCCAGATCCGCAGGCGCTCATTGTGGCAACCGTCAGGGTTGCAGCCAGGAAAAGGGAGCCCCACTTCCGCATGTTTATTTCACCCACTTTATTCATTGGAAAATCAAAAAAGAGAACGGCTCTAACAATTCACTCTGACCATCAACAAAAGCGACATTCAATAAAAGCAGTACCAACCGGGAAGAGTCAGCACTGCCTGACCTACCTAAACATCGCCAGAGAAATGAGAAGCCATCTATCCAGGGTTTCAGATCCTCAAGAAAATGGGATCGATTCTGCCCGGATTCTTCTCACTTTTTTACATTCCCCTGGTTTTCACTTCTGTTTTGTATCCTAGTGTACAGGTTCTCTATCGTGAGTTAGATTCTCCGATGTCGTAAAGATTTAGGCGAAGGTTGGGGGGAGGCGAACGATGGAAGTGCAAGTCAAACGTGATACGAAAACTGCGATTCTTGCGCCATATCGCGGATCAGGGCAAGCCGCAGACGGATGTAGTCACTGAGCAAATCCTGCTGGTGTCGATCGAGGAACTGTTCAGAATGTGCCTGTCGCAGCAGCCATTGCACCAAACTCCGATCGTCCAGGGACAGGGGGATTGTCGATCGGGTCGCATCTATGAAAGCCCAAAACTGACGCATTATCGTTGGACTCATGGCAACCTCTTAAGGTTTATTTTAGATTTTCCTAAATTACCCTGATTCTCTCCAGTCTTCACATTGCTAGATACAAGAAGAAATAAGAGTTACAAAAGCTTCAAGGAGCGACCGATAAGTTGACTCGCAAACGGTTTTTTTCAGCCGGAGACTCTAACAAAAGAGGGATGACAGAACGCTCAATATAAGCGGCTTCATCCCTCCTAATGCAAAATATTAAGAAAAGTATCTCTACTGGTGGGGCACAGCCAGCCCTAACTCCGCAACCTGTGCCCAACTGCTACCTATGGAACTCAGCCTGCGGTCGCCGTGGTGAGCTGCTTTTCGGGGAGGTCTACATACTCAGCAACCAATTTACGGAACTGTTCCCCGTCGATCGTTTCCTGCTCTAGCAGCGTGTCTACAATTCGATCGAGCAGTTCCCGGTGGTCACGCAGAATCCGACAAGCTTCGGCATAGCAGCGGGTCGCAATCTCGCGCACCTGATGATCGACCCGGGTTGCCACTTCGTCGGAGTATTCCGATCGCGACATCAGATCCCGTCCCAGGAAAACTTCCTGATTGTGGCTTTCCAGGGCAAACGGTCCGAGGTCAGACATGCCGTAGCGCGTTACCATTTCTCGCGCCAGATTCGCCACCACCTGAATGTCATTACTCGCGCCGACCGTAATTTCTGCATCGCCAAAGACTTCCTGTTCTGCTGCTCTGCCTCCCAGCGCGATCGTAATGCGATCGAGTAGCCAGGAGCGAGTGTATAAGCCGCTGTCGATCATTTCCTCGTTAAAGGTCTGCTGCGCAAAGCCGCCAATCCCGCCCGATCGCGGAATAATCGTCACTTTATTCAGCGGGTCAGAATTCTTCAGCAGAGTCATTAGCAGTGCATGTCCTGCCTCGTGGTAGGCAATCAGCCGCTTTTTCTTGCTGTCGAGCAGGGGAGTCAGCGTCATCCCGGTTGTTACCCGATCGATCGCATCATCGATTTCGAGCGGCGTGATGGCATCTTTGCGGCGACGAGCTGTGAGAATTGCCGCTTCGTTCAGCATATTTGCCAGTTCTGCCCCAGAGAAACCGGGCGTGCGACGGGCGATCGCTTCCAGCGACACATCGGGATCAAGTTTCTTGTTGCGGGCGTGGACTTCCAGAATGCCCAAACGTCCTTTGTAGCTGGGCAGATCAACCATCACCTGGCGATCGAAGCGACCAGGACGCAGCAGGGCAGAGTCCAGCACATCCGGACGGTTGGTTGCCGCGATGATGATGATGCCCGTGTTGCCCTCAAAGCCATCCATCTCCGTCAGCAACTGGTTCAGCGTTTGCTCTCGCTCGTCGTTGCCGCCGCCGATGCCTGCTCCCCGCTGCCGCCCCACTGCGTCTATCTCGTCGATGAAGATGATGCAGGGCGCGTTCTCTTTTGCCTTCTTGAACAGGTCGCGCACGCGGGACGCCCCCACCCCCACGAACATCTCCACAAACTCTGAGCCAGAGATGCTGAAGAACGGCACCCCTGCTTCTCCAGCGATCGCCTTCGCCAGAAGGGTTTTTCCAGTTCCGGGCGGGCCCACGAGCAGCACGCCTTTGGGAATCTTTGCCCCGACAGCGGTAAAGCGTTCGGGCTTTTTGAGGAAGGTAACGACTTCCTGGAGTTCTTCTTTTGCTTCTTCGATGCCTGCCACGTCGTCAAACATCACGCCTGTTTTCGCTTCCATCTGGAACCGCGCCTTGGATTTACCAAAGTTCATCGCCTGACCGGAAGCATTGCTGGTGCGCCGCAAAAACATCAATAGTGCCGCAATCAGCACAAACGCCAGAAGCCCATGCGTTACCAACCAGGCGATCGTGCGGCTGTCGGCAGAAGGCTGAACATCTAGCTCCACCTCATTGTTGCGGGCTGCCTCAACCAGTTCGGGGTTATCGCCCGTAAACAACGTTACCTCCTGGCTGGTATTGCCCTGAAAAGGCTGCTTGAGCTGCACCTCAGCAATATTGCGAGCAGGGTCAATCTCAATTCGATTCACTTCCCCCGCTTCGACTTTTCGCAGCAGATCGCTATAGCTCAGGGCATCTCGTGCGGCTGGCGACTGTGCCAGAACAGGAGAACTGCCGAGCGTGCTTTGTAGCACTAACCAGATTGCGGTTGCCGCGCCTGTCATCCAAGAACCCTGCCGCAGTTTTCGATCGCGCTTCGAGGATAAGATCATATTTTCCTGTTGCCCAGCCTGTCTCATAACCTGTTGCCCTTTGCTGTCTTGTATCGCTGAGGGTGCTGCCCTTTGTTCGCTTAGCACTAGTCTAGCTTGACCCATCGTAACCTTTGTTTTTATGAGTGGGGGAGGTGGGTGGGTGAGGAGG
>Ga0224723_1000128_pt1 | contig 49076 bp, 43 predicted proteins | sample Balambano_FR2_Me_FD_161647 | JGI IMG/M metagenome (GOLD analysis project Ga0224723, IMG submission 161647) | Freshwater sediment microbial communities from Lake Towuti, South Sulawesi, Indonesia - Balambano_FR2_MetaG | ecosystem: Environmental > Aquatic > Freshwater > Lake > Sediment | place... | reverse complement strand
CCTCCATGCGCCCAAACCTCACTCCCCCTCCCTATCCCAAAGTTCCGGTTGAACGGCGGGGAGCCGCTTTATTAATTGACTTATTTGCCGTCGGAATGTTTAGCTCTCTGATTGGGGGCAGCATCACCGCAGTCGCCTTTATGTTTATCGTCGCCTGGCTGGGAATGCGCGTCATTTGGGTATCTAAGAATCACGGGCAAAGTCTGGGCCGATGGGCACTGGACATGAAAGTAGTGGATGCGCGAGTAGGGGGCATTCCTGGCTTACAGGAGCTTTTGAAGCGAGAAGCCCTAGTTGGGGCGGGTGCGATGCTGTTTTATGTAGGTCTAGTTAGTTTGCTAACGCTGGGTTCTGGAGCTGCCTGGGCGCTGATGCTGTTCATTCCGCTGCCGCTTGACTGTAGCCTCGCCTTTTCAGATCGAGTAAAGCGTCAGGCATTTCACGACCAAATTAGTAGAACTTTAGTAGTGCAAACGCGGCGCGGCTATTCTTTAGACCTGAAAATCAAAAGATTGGTTGCTGAAGTGAAGCGTCGTGTGAAATAATTAGGGTTTGTGCTTAACTCTTTACCGCAGATTTAGTTTTGTAGAATTATGGCTAAGGGCGTTCGGATTATCATCACGCTAGAGTGTACGGAATGTCGTACTAACCCTGACAAGCGATCGCCAGGGGTTTCTCGCTACACAACCACCAAAAACCGTCGCAACACAACCGCAAGGATAGAACTCAAAAAGTTCTGCCCTCACTGCAACAAACACACGGTTCACAAAGAAACTAAGTAGAACCTGCACTTAATTCTCCATTGACTTGCAAAATTTCAAAGATTTCACTCTCGACCTATGACCTACTATCGTCGTCGTGTTTCACCCATCAAGCCGGAAGATCCTATTGATTATAAGGATGTCGATTTACTGCGGAAGTTTATTACCGAGCGCGGTAAAATTTTGCCCCGTCGCATTACAGGCCTAACTGCAAAGCAGCAGCGCGATTTGACCCAAGCTATCAAACGGGCGCGGATTTTGGCTTTGCTTCCTTTCGTCAACCAAGAAGGTTAAGAGGCTGGGGTGCTGGGGCAGCAAGTATCAATTATTTACCGTTTCCAGATGGTTTATCTGTGTCCGCACCTCTAACTTCTTGACTTGTAATATCTTCACCCCCAAGCCCCAATGGAGAAGGGAACACTTGTTGAATTTCGGCTGGATGGCGATCGCCGTCTGGCAGTAGTAGACCGCCCGGAGGGAAAGAAGCACTGGGTCGTAGTAGATGAGCGAGGACAACCTTACACGCTGCATCCTCGCCAGATCACTTACGTCGTTGCGGGTCAAGCCTTCAGGCCCGGTGAAATTCTCAACTTTCGAGCAGAAATTCAGCCCTATCTTGATCCCTCCAGCTTGGAGGTCGCTTGGGAACTGCTTGTGGAAGACGGGGAATCGACTGACCCTTCTGGAATGGCGCTGCTCTTATTTTCTGATCAAAGCCCAGCGCTGTGTTATGCAGCGTATTGCTTGCTATCAGAAGATAAGATTTATTTCAAACAAAAGGCAGACTCTTATGAACCTCGCTCAAAAGCGCAGGTAGCAGAACTGAAACATCAGTTAACGGTGGAGGCTCAGCGAATTCAGGAATGGCAAGGCTTTTTGCAGAGAGCTAATCAGTCTCTCGAGAGAGAACAGGTAGAATGGCAGAATAGCGATCGCCTTCGTCTTGAAGCTTTGGAAAGGTTTGCTGCCTTTGGGGAAGAAGCCAAGAATCGGACTCCTGCCCTGGAAGTTTTAACCGCTTTGGGACGATCTGAAACGACCCAAGCCGCTTTTCAGCTATTGGTAGATCTTGGACTCTGGAGTCCTCACGAAAACCTATTTTTGCGGCGTAGTCAAATTCCTACACAGTTCTCCAGCAGGGTACTAGAAATGGCTCAACGCCGCTTAGCCGATCCTCCATCTGACCTCGACCCCAATCGTCTGGATCTGACCCATCTCAAGGTTTACACCATTGACGATGAAAGTACCCGTGAGATTGACGATGGGCTGAGCGTTGAGTTTTTGGAGTCTGGCCAGCAGCGCCTGTGGATTCACATTGCTGACCCGACTCGGTGGATCGCTCCAGAAGATGAGCTTGATTTAGAAGCTCGTCGGCGCTGCACAACGCTCTACCTGCCGACTGGAATGATCCCCATGTTTCCACAGGATTTGGCAACAGGGCCGATGAGCCTTACCCAGGGACGCATCTGTACGGCGCTGAGCTTTGGAGTGGTGCTTGACTCGGAAGGGGCGATCGCAGACTACAGCATTCACGCCAGTCAGGTAAAGCCAACCTATCGCCTCACCTATGAGGATGTGGATGAAATTTTAGAACTGGGAGTCCAGGCGGAGCCAGAATTAGAATTCCTTGCTCAGTCGGCAAAACGCCGCCAAACCTGGCGACAGTCCCAGGGGGCAATCACCATTCATATGCCCGAATCTTCTATCAAGGTGCAGGATGACGAGATTACTATTGATGTTCTAGACAACTCGATCGCCCGTCAGCTAGTTGCGGAAATGATGATTTTGGCGGGTGAGGTTGCGGGCCGCTATGGGCGCGAACATGGGCTACCTTTACCCTACCGGGGACAGGCTCAGCCAGAATTGCCTTCTGAAGAAGAGCTAATGCTGCTGCCTGCTGGGCCCGTGCGCTATTGTGCAATTCGGCGCTGTATGCCGCGCAGTGAGATGAGCATCATGCCGCTGCGTCATGCTAGTCTGGGGCTGGACAACTACACTCAGGTGACTTCCCCCATTCGCCGCTACACTGACCTGCTGGCGCATTTTCAGATCAAAGCACATCTGCGCGGAGATGCGCTGCCCTTTCTAGCGGAAACCATGAAAGAGCTAATGCTGGCTGTGAGTACGGCCGCTTATGAGGCGACACTGGTTGAGCGTCAGACAAATCGCTATTGGGGGCTGGAATATTTGCGCCGCCACCCTAACGAAGTTTGGCAGGCGCTGATGCTGCGCTGGTTGCGAGAACACGAAAGTCTGGGGCTGGTGCTGCTGGAAGAACTGGGTTTAGAGCTAGCAATGCGGTTTAACCGTCCCATTGAACCGGGCGATCGCCTCGACGTAAGGGTAACCTATGCTGATCCCCGGCAAGATGTGATTCAGTTTGCCGAGTCTACGGAGCGAGAAGCCCAGCCTGTAGGAACTTAGAAAACAAGATTTTGCTAGGTTTTGCTTTGCTGCGCCTAATCTAATAGAGCAGCAAATCTAAAGCATTAATTCTGATCTGCTCTACCCAATCTGAGGTGTTTGTGTGAACCCCGCCGCACTGTAGGAGTTCACCCAAAAATATCTTAGGATCGCGAATTAATTAACCTGCGATATTTTTTTGGAAGTGCTGCGCTCCGTGCGGCACTTCCAAAAAAATATCGGGTTTTATTTAATCCATAATCCTTAATCGAGGCGTATGGTGCTGTAGAAGCAGTGAGCCAAAGGAGAAATCTATCTATCTAAGTATGTCTGTTTGTATATAAGTCTTAAATACAGTAACGATTAAACTCTAACTGTTAAGTAACTGTGAGTAATTTAACTGGAGGTTTTGATCTTCGTCCCTTCACAGCCTAAATCTGACATCAAAATTGATGTGCTGCGGCCGTTCAGCGGTTTGCTGAGGCGACGAGGTTAATGGGCGATCGCCACCCTTTGTCTGTCTGAAGGGATTCTGACTAGCGCGTTGAGCGAGTCGCTGAGGCGCAGTGAACCGCACTAAGATTACTGCTCTATCCCTCAGGCGCAGTGAGGAGCAGTTTCGCCTGATCATTGAAGGCGTGTTAAGACTACGCGATCTTCATGCTTGATCTAAACGAACACACTGTAAGCCGGAACGAAGGCACTGAGAAGATTACAGGCTATAGAGCAGATGAAATTTTAGGGCAACACTGGATTCCTCTATCCCTCATTTCCCTAAAACGCTCTCCGACCCCCGCCCCTTCACTCCTGCTTTCCTTGAAGTTCCACTTCCCAGAGGTAACTCGTGAGTCAGCCACTACGTATCCTCTTGATTGACGATAATCAAGACGATCGCTCCTTAACCCTGCGTGAGCTAAGACGCAGATTTTTTGACCTTGAAGTCAGAGAAGTTTTAGATGCTCAAGGGTTTGAAGAGGCGCTAGACAACTGGGAATTTGACTTGGTAGTCACCGACTACCAGCTAGGTTGGAGTACTGGAACCGACTTACTGCACGCCGTTAAAAGCCGTTTTCCGGATTGTCCAGTCGTGATGTTTACCAACACGGGTAACGAGGAGATCGCAGTGGAGGCGATGAAGTCTGGGCTAGATGACTACATTGTGAAAGCGCCAAATCGCTATATTCGGGTGCCGATCGCGGTGAGCATTGCTCTGGAGCGGGCTGAATCTCGTCGTGCCAAAGTTCGATTTGAGGCAGAGCGATCGCAGCTTTTAGAACAGGAGCGGGCTGCTCGTGCTGAAGCTGAAACCGCTAATCGCCTTAAGGATGAGTTTCTTGCAACTCTATCGTATGAGCTGCGAACACCGCTGAATGCGATGTTGGGCTGGGTGCAGCTTTTGCGAATGGGCAATCTGGATGAAGTCAACTCTGCTCGTGCTGTAAAAACCATTGAGCGCAATACCCAAACGCTGACGCGGCTCATCGAAGACCTGCTGGATGTTTCTCGCGTCATTACTGGCAATCTACAGCTAGCCATGCAGCCAACTAATCTGGAAGCAGTGATTAGAGCGGCAATGAGCAACCTTCGCCCAGCCGCAGAAGCAAAAGCGATCGCCATCCAGTTCCAGGCTAATTCTAAAATCGAGCTAGTTGCTGGAGACTCCCTGCGGCTTCAGCAGGTAATGTGGAATCTACTTTCCAATGCAGTCAAATTTACGCCTGAAGGGGGACGAGTCGAAGTCCGGCTGACGCAAACGGACACCGCTACAACGGTAACGGTGCGAGATATGGGACAAGGCATTAGCTCCGACTTTATCTCCCATGTGTTTGATCGTTTTCGGCAAGCTGACGGTTCTATCACTCGACGGCAGAGTGGCTTGGGGTTGGGGCTAGCGATCGTGCGTCACCTGGTTGAGCTACATGGCGGCACGGTTCAGGTGGAAAGTGCTGGGATTGGGCAAGGCAGTCTGTTCACCGTCAGCCTGCCTAGAGTCCATGAAGATACAAACTACAGCGATGCAAACGCTCAAACCTCCGCCGATACAGGAATTTGTCCTGATCCACCGGGCGTTCATCGGCTGAGCGGAGTGCGAGTACTGGTCGTCGATGATGAGCCAGACACCTGTGAGTTGCTCGCCCTGGTATTGGGAGAATGCGAGATAGAAGTCAAAGTTACAACCTCACTATCTGAAGCAATCAATCTGTTCAATCAGTTTGCGCCAGAAGTGCTGATCAGCAATGTGACAATGCCAGGTGAAGCCGACTATGCGTTGATTAACTATGTGCGAAGTTTGCCTGCTGCTGAAGCAGGAGCGGTTCCAGCGATCGCCCTGACCAGTTATGCCAGACAAGAGAGCAGCGATCGCATTCTTGCCGCAGGCTTCCAAAGTCATTTTGCCAAACCGATTGAGCCAGAAAAACTGCTCCAAACGATCGCCAATCTGTTGGGACGCAGTACAAACGCCTAGAATAGAGTGGATACCTACCTGAACTTCAGCAGAATTTACCTATGTCAGTTTTGGCGGCGATCGCAGTTTTAGCGATTTTGATTGTGGTACACGAAACGGGGCACTTCATGGCAGCCCGTCTTCAAGGAATTTACGCTAATCGCTTCTCGGTTGGCTTTGGTCCGATTCTTTGGAAATATCAGGGCAGCCAAACAGAGTATGCGATTCGGGCCATTCCTCTCGGCGGCTTTGTGGGTTTCCCGGATGACGACCCCGAAAGTGACATTCCTGAGGACGACCCCAATCTATTGCACAATCGCCCCATTCTCGACCGTGCCATCGTGATCAGCGCCGGAGTGATTGCCAACCTGATATTTGCCTACCTGGTATTTTTGATGCAGTTCACGACGGTAGGCATCCCTGATGGGATCAATTTTCAGCCCGGTGTATTGGTGCCTCAGGTAATTTCTCAAAGCTCACCCGCTGCTCAAGCCGGAATTCGCTCAGGCGATATTGTTCTAGCAGTGAACGATGAACCGCTCGGCTCCTCTGAAACTGCGCTCAATAGGCTGATGATAACGATTCAAGACAGCCCCGATGAAGCGATAGATCTGACCGTGCAGCGGGGCGATCGCCAGCTTGAACTCACCGTCGTGCCAGAGCCAGGAGCCGACGGCAAAGCCAAAATTGGCGTACAGCTTTATCCCAACGGCACCCCTGAATATCGCCGCCCAGAGGGAGTATTTGAGGTTTTTGGTCTTGCCGCCCAAGAGTTTCAAAGAACCTTCGTCAGAATTGTTGAAGGCTTTGTCATGCTGATCACCAATTTTTCTGAAGTCGCAGGACAGGTTGCTGGCCCCGTCAAAATCGTTGAACAGGGAGCAGGGCTTGCTGCCTCCGACAGCGCCAGCCTCTTCCCCTTCACCGCCATCATCAGCATTAACCTGGCCATCATCAACATCCTGCCGCTGCCTGCACTGGACGGCGGACAGTTAACCTTCCTGCTGATTGAAGGGTTGCGCGGCAAACCCCTGCCTAACCGCCTCCAGGAAAACGTGATGCAAACTGGACTGGTGCTGCTTTTGGGCTTAGGCATTTTTCTGATTGTGCGAGATACAACCCAGCTTGAGGTGTTTCAAAAACTGTTCCAATAAGTTTATTGGCATGATGAATTCTTGTGTGGGATGAGCCTCTTGCCCGTCCAACTGAGAAGACACCTCATGTTTCATTCCCTTTACCTTTCCTCACTTTTTCCTGTGAGTACAACCCGCAAACTTGCAGCTAAACGAAAGCTGGCCTTAGAGATTCTGGTGCGGCTGAAGCGTCTTTACCCCGACGCAACCTGCTCGCTCGACTACGAAACCCCAGTGCAGCTTTTGGTTGCCACGATTCTCTCAGCGCAATGCACCGATGAGCGGGTCAATAAGGTTACACCAGAGCTATTTCGCCGCTTTCCCGATGCAGTCGCCCTGGCATCGGCTGACCTGGATGAAATTGAAACTCTGATTCGCTCGACGGGTTTCTACCGCAACAAAGCAAAAAACATCCAGGCAGCCTGCCGCATGATCGTTTCAGATTTTGCTGGGCAGGTGCCCAAACTGATGGAAGATTTGCTGAAATTGCCGGGAGTTGCTCGTAAGACAGCCAACGTTGTGCTGGCTCACGCCTATGGCATTAATGCTGGCGTGACGGTAGATACTCATGTAAAGCGGTTAAGTGGGCGACTGGGTTTAACGATAGAAACCGATCCCGTTAAGATTGAGCGAGATTTAATGAAGCTGCTGCCCCAGCCGGACTGGGAAAACTGGTCGATTCGGCTGATCTATCATGGACGGGCAGTATGTATGGCGCGAAATCCAGCGTGCGATCGCTGCCTCCTGGCTGATCTTTGCCCCTCCGTCGATCTCTCCAAAATCACCCCACCCCCCACTAGCATCGTCACTTTCTCACCTAACTGATGCCAATTCTCTACGAAGCCAGTTGTATAGCAGTACAAAGATTGGTTAGGACAGGCGATAAGCAGCAAAGCTTGAATAAACAAGGCTCGGCTTCATCTCTCATCCTTCATCCCTCATCCTTACTGCCATAAATGCTGAGGTCTGTGACTTCTTGAAGAAGTTGCAGACCTTAATCGTTTCGATAAAAACGGGCACAACTTGTATTTCTAGCAAAAGTCTGTAAAAGTAGTGACTCTAGTGGCAACAGCCACTACAATTAGCCTTCGGAAGCAGTCCTGGCTTCCAGTCAACCATCAGAGCATTTCGGTGCGGTGCTTATCTATTTCAACAATCTACTCATTGTTTCTATAGACTTGCTCTATGGCTCACGTCACTACTGAACCCCCTTCAAATTCAGGCTTTGGCTCTTCCGATCCTGCTACCGATCCCCTTACGGCTGCTCCGTCTCACTCAAGCCATGCTGGTAAAGTTATCGTCAGCCTGCAACGAGTCAGCAAAGTCTATCGCAACGGCAGTCGCGCCCTGGTAGACGTGAGTTTGCAAATTCGACAGGGGGATTTTTTGTTTGTTACAGGGCCATCTGGTTCTGGTAAATCAACGCTGTTAAAGCTTTTGTACGGCGAAGAGAGAGCCAATCAGGGAGAGGTCATTGTCAACGACTGCAACCTGTCTCAACTGCGGGGAAATGACCTGTCTATGTTGAGACGGCGAATTGGGGTAGTGTTTCAGGACTACAAGCTGATTCCGCGTCGTACCGTTTCTGAGAATGTGGCCTTTGTCCTCTGGGCGCAAGGTTTTACCCGTAAAGAAATTCATCGCCGCTTGCTGCCTACGCTAAAGATGGTGGGTTTGCAGGATAAAGCAAACTGCTTCCCGGATGAGCTTTCGGGCGGTGAACAGCAGCGCGTTAGTATTGCTAGAGCGATTGTCAGTACTCCGCCGATTTTGCTAGCTGATGAGCCGACCGGAAATCTTGACCCTGACAATTCCTGGCAGGTCATCAAAATTCTCAGGAAGCTAAATGGAATTGGAATTACGGTTGTGGTGACGACTCACGATGAGCATCTGGTGAGACTGTCCAATCACCCGGTGGTGCAAATTCGCAATGGTCGGCTGTATCATCCTCGCCACTGAGCCGCTTATCCTTCTTCTAGGGTGCTGGCTCGTTTGCCCGCTTGCATCAGGCGATCGCGGATTTGAATCAGTTGACTTTGAGTGCTGATGGGCGATCGCGGCTGCGGCATTTCCGCATCGGGCCAGGTTGGTAGGTCAATGCAAGGGCAGGTTAGCGCAGGCATTCCTAAGTTGGGCATGGGCACAGGCATTGCACAGCGGGCACAAGCGCTAATCTCCCAGGCTGGGGTAAGCAGTTCAGCAATAGACTGATCCGTTCCTTCTAGGTAGCAGTCTTTTAAATTGAGGGATGAAATTTGCTGCCAGCATTCCTCAAATTTATCACTGTAGCGATCGCCCCGAATGACTGGTTGAGGTAAAAGTGCCGCTTCACCATTTTTAACTAATACTTTTTTGCCTAACTGAAACCAGTAGGCGAGATATTGTCTGACTTGATCTTGAGCTGCCATAACGTTCCATCGAACCCGTTGCCTAACTGACTTGATCCCTCACCCTTCTACATCAATGCTACAGGGCAGCAAAGAGCGCTATTGGGGTAGAATCTGCATCTATTGTTAAGGTTCTGTTGAGTCAGTTTCCTCTCCAACAGGGTGGAATTTGGGTACGGGCAAACCTAAATGGTTGAGATTTAAAGCGAATCCTGCGGTAACTAAATAGGTTGAGGTCGCGATCGCCCCAATTTCACGAGTTAATTTGCCGAGGCGATCGCGAAAAGTTCGCCCGATTGGATAGGCAGGTACAACGCCCCAGCCCGTCTCTTCGGAAACAAGAATCACATCGCTTGTTGCCTCCAACAAACTTTTCAATAGTTCTACTAAAGTCTGCTCCCAGAAAACTTCATCTTGCTCCAGCAAATTTGCTAGCCAGGTGCCCAAAGAATCAATTAACAAACAGTCTGTCGGAGCAGCATTGCAAATTGCGGTCGCTAATTCTACCGGAACAAGCTGCGTTTTCCAGGTAGCAGGACGACGTTGCTGATGTTGAATAATTCGAGTTTGCCACTCTGCATCGTCTGAAATTTCTTTAGCCGTTGCAACATAGACTACTGACTTACCGGATTGCTTTGCTAAATGTTCAGCCCATTCGCTTTTACCTGAACGTGCAGGCCCGGTGACTAAAATCAACTGCCTTAAGTTAGAGGGCACAATTTATAACTGATAAAATTGCACTTCATGAAAGTATTTTAACCTGTCGAAACAGGGTATCTATCGGGTATCATCACTGGTGGTAGTTTCACGAGTCATACCTATACCAATTCTTCACAAGGCTGTATAGAACAAGGGGCTTAAGCCCCTTGTTTCGCCGGAGTTCATTCTGTGCAAGCTCAAATTGAATTCAGTATCAGAAATAGCTCGTTTAGACGAGACTGATTTGATTTTTGTGTAAATGCGGGCAGAATGTCCACATTTACACAAAAACCTGAACGCACTTTTTAGACAGACAGTAAAAAATTCAGGTTGCACTAACTTTTGTATCTCTACTGTATCTCTACGTTTTGATTCACCTGTAGTTTTTAATTTCCTGGAGGGAAGTAGCCGATGAGAAAACCAGGTCTGCAACGGATCGAAGCAACCCTGGAGCAGCTTCAAACCCAGCGTGTTGCGACCGCTGATCAGGCTGGCGATCGCGCATTTTCCTTTAAGCTGTCTATGGCAAGACCATCCAGGCGTTCGGGAATGGCGGCTGAGCAAGTGCGCCCCTTCCCTGCTCAAAAAAGCAGCGCCGAAGCCCCTAACCTGCCAAAATTCAAATTGCCGAGCTTTAGCAGCCACCGCCATGTCGCCAACCCTGCCCTGGCAATGGGGTTGCTCAAAGAGCTAGAAGGCACCGTAGAGGGCTGGCAAACCGAGCTTCAGCAAATTTTGCTGCAAATTCAGGCGCTTTACCTGGAAGGTCCGATCGTAGACGGATGGCTGGAATCTCATCCTCGTGAGGCTCAGCCAACCCCTTCGACCGTAGAGAGTTCGACCGTAATTCGTCATGCTGAGGTTGACCGACTGATGGATTACGTGCAGGAAATCTGCAATGTGCAGCCTGAAACTGAACAAACCGTCGCCTGTGAATCGCCGCGCACGGGCTATCGGCTGTGTGGGCTGGGGGAAGACGGACAGCCCTGGTCGCGTCCCTGTCCGCCAGAACAAATTGCTCAGGTGAGTTTGGCGATCGCCCGCTATCAAAAGCTGCGGCAACTATTAGGGCGAAAGCAGTACTTAGAAGCGCGGCTGAGTCAGCTTGCCCAAACGCTAATTGCACTGCATGGTCGCCTGCACGATCCCACTCTCAAATAGGGTACGGTCGTAAGAATACCGAGAAATTTATTTTCATTATTAGCTTCTTCATAAAAAATTGATGAGGCGCTATGGGTTTATGGGCTAAATAAAGAGTAGCTTGGTTGTGCTAGTCCACAGCAGCCTGAGCCGCTGGCTGATCAGAACCCAAACCTCAGAATTAAAACTTATGTCTGAGCCGCAGATTTCCGCTATTATCTGCACCCACAACCGCGATACCTATCTCGGTGCTGCGATCGATAGTTTGCTGGAGCAAGAGTTTGCAGGCGACTTTGAAGTGATTGTGGTCGATAATGCATCAAGCGATCGCACCCGTGAGGTCGTCGAAGCTCGTCTGCCGCATCCCCGTCTGCACTACGTTTACGAACCTGTCACGGGGCTGTCGGTTGCCCGCAACACGGGAGCCAAAGCCGCTCGTAGCACCATTCTCACCTATCTGGATGATGATGCGGTTGCTAGCAAAGGCTGGCTGCAAGTGCTGTACGCTGCCTACGAAGCTAACGAAAAACTAGCCATTGCAGGCGGCAAAGTGACGCTGCTGTGGCCGCCCGGAGTTGAGCCTCCCCGCTGGCTTTCTCCTGGTTTGGCAGGCAACTTAGGAGCATATGATTTGGGAGAGGTAATCGTCTATATCGATAAACCTGGACTGACTCCCAGAGGCTTAAACTACTCTATTCGCCGCTCGTTTCTAGACCAAATTGGCGGATTCGATGTGAATTTGGGACGGGTTGGCAAAAACCTGCTGTCGAATGAAGAACTGCACGTAACCGAATTGGCGTTGACAACGGGCTGGCAGGTTGCCTACTTGCCGGATGCGCTGGTGGCTCATAATGTCGCTCCAGAGCGACTACAGCGATCCTGGTTCCTCAATCGAGGATGGTGGCAGGGGATCAGCGAATGCTATCGGGAACAGCTAGCGGGTCGGGCTGGGTTGGGGCAACTCAACCGAGGTGGCGAAAGGTTCCTGCGCGGGCTGTATCGCTCTGTAAAGTACATTAGCGATCCGGCGCAGCGGTTTGACAACTTCGTTTATGCTTATGGGCAAATTGGCTATTTAAAGTCTGCGATTCAAGGAATGGTGTCTGCTCCCCAGTGGGCTAAGCGATCGCAGCAATCCTCCTAACTTAACCTGTTCAAGTTTCCAGTTCCATTTGCTATCGTTCAGGCTTTTGTAACTTTCAGATTAAAATTCCGTCTGTTTACTCGTTTGCCCGGTTCCCAAAAATCCCTTGCTCCCTCCGTTTTAGTTGTTAACCCGCTTTGACTCGATATGACTATGACCTCTAAACTTCCCGTGTCGGTTCTCATTCCCGCTAAGAATGAGGAAGAAAATTTGCCCGCTTGCCTGGCTAGCGTTGCCCGTGCGGATGAGGTGTTTGTCGTCGATTCCCAGAGTGGCGATCGCTCCGTCGAGATTTCTGAAAACCTGGGCGCTAACGTCGTCCAGTTTCACTTCAACGGTCGCTGGCCGAAAAAGAAAAACTGGTCCCTCGAAAATTTGCCCTTCCGTAACGACTGGGTTCTAATTGTCGATTGCGACGAGCGCATCACCCCCGAACTGTGGGACGAGATTGCTGAAGCTATCAAAAATCCGGATTTTAACGGCTACTATCTTAACCGTCGCGTCTTTTTCCTGGGCAAATGGATTCGGCATGGCGGCAAATATCCCGACTGGAATCTGCGCCTGTTTCGCCATCAGAAAGGCCGCTACGAGAACCTGGGCACGGAGGAAATCCGCAATACGGGCGATAACGAAGTTCACGAACACGTTGTCCTGGAAGGCAAGGTCGGCTACCTCAAGGAAGATATGCTGCACATCGACTTCCGTGACCTGTTCCATTGGCTAGAGCGCCACAACCGCTACTCTAACTGGGAAGCCAGGGTTTATTACAACCTGCTGACTGGCATGGGTGAAAGCGGCACAATCGGCGCGAACCTGTTCGGCGACTCGGTGCAGCGCAAGCGATTCCTCAAGAAAGTGTGGGTACGCCTGCCGTTTAAGCCTTTCCTGCGCTTTATGCTGTTCTATTTCATTCGATTGGGCTTTTTAGACGGCAAAGCAGGATATATCTATGGTCGTCTGTTGAGCCAGTACGAATATCAAATCGGGGTCAAACTGTTTGAACTGCGGCAGTTTGGGGGGCGGTTGAATACGACCCCTGCACCAACCAGTGCCCCTGAACCTGTTCCTCAACCCGATGCCTGAATTCTTACCCATCCCTGATTTCTTTCAGCCCTGGCGACTTTTGAACTTTTCTCAGGATTCCTCCCAGGCTATGACTGCTCCACAACTCAACGCTGACGCGGGCGATCGCCCTCCCACTGCAACACCTGCATCAACCGATGCCGATCCAATACTCGACGCTGCACCCCTGGCAGACCTGCGCCTCTATGATCAGTCGTGGTTTAACCGGGGGCGGCCGGGCTGGTTCATTTTGCTGTGGTGGCTGGTGCAGGCGATCGCCTTTCCGCTTAGCCCCCACCCCTTGAGCGGCGTTCGAGTCTGGCTACTGCGGCGATTTGGCGCTCAGATTGGTAAAGGCGTTTTGATTCGCCCAACCGCCCGCTTTACCTATCCCTGGAAGGTTAGCATCGGCGACTATAGCTGGATTGGGGATGATGTAGTGCTGTATAGCCTTGACCAGATTCAAATTGGTCAGCACTGCGTGATTTCTCAGAAAACTTACCTTTGCACAGGCAGTCACGACATCGGCGACCCGTCTTTCAAGCTAAAAACTGCGCCCATTGCGATCGGCAACGGAGCCTGGGTTGCGTCTGATTGCTTTGTTGCCCCTGGTGTGAAAATCGGCGCAAATGCCGTGATTGGTGCCCGCAGCAGCGTCTTCAGCAACATTCCCGCTCAGCAAGTTTGCCTGGGAACGCCCTGCCGCCCTCGCTATTCTCGACAGATGCGTTAAGGTTAGGCAACTAGAGCAGCTTGAGACGGTGCTTCTCCTACTTAGGACTGAGTTCAAATGCTAACTGATGACGATAGAAGCACACCTCAAATTCTAGAAAAAAATTCATGTGCCCTAAAATCAGTGGAGCATTTCTATAGCTGTAGTCAGCTAGGTTAGGACAAGGACATTTTGGCGGCGCGGCTCCGCCGCGCCGCCAAAATGTCCTAATCAATATGGCTACCGCTATATCTCTTGTCCAAGCAAAGGCTAATTCTACGGAGGGGAATTGTTCAACAGTTGCAGCCACAACTAATGCTCGTGCTTCAAAGCTAGCTAAGTTGCCACCTAAGGGAACGGAAAGCCTTTGAAGTTCCCAATTTGCACTCAGTCTCAAACCTATTTCGTGAGGCAGTACATTAACGCTAGAGCCAGTATCTAGCAGACCTGATACGCTTACGGAACGGTTCTAATGAGTCAATGTTAGAGGGAGATAGGGTAATGTACTCAATGTACCTAGACTTGGGTCTATCTCTGTGAAAGCAAACCTAACTTTGTTAGTCATGAACCGCCATTTTTGCTTCTGTCAATGCCTTCGCTAAAACAGCGGCAGCTTCAAAAGAATCATGTAAACCTTGACTGGTAACTTTGTTTTCAGCGTTTAGTGGAACTAAATCAGCATCCTTTAATAGTTCAGCTACCAGGAAGTGTAGTAGCAAAAGCTTGTCGGAGTAGGATAGTTCTTTGAGGGAAGGCATCAGTTCAGTCAGATTTATAGTCTGCTTAATATTCATAGTCCACTCAATTTTTAGGCTCAAGTTTCCATACATTCTAGAGTGAGACTGTCTGCTACAGCCTGGTTCAATTGTTATGCTGCTTGACTTTTGGTGAGGGTAATCTGTTGTTTGATGCGATCGCACTTGAGTCTTTTATATTCGTTTTTTGTCCAATATCTGCAAAAAGTTACACAGGCTCTACAATTGACTTAGTACTTTTGTACGGGAAAAAATAAGAGATGATTAATTCTGAAATTATTCTAGAAATCTCATCAAGCAACCTCTTCTTTGGTGAAGTTTAAATCTACTTCATCTAAAACAGGCAAGGTGTGCCCCATTCGTAAGCCCAAAGCAATCCACTCTTCTAGACGTTCCTGTAACTCATCCCGACAGGCTTCTAGGGTTTCAGCATTAGCCCAAAGCCCTTTTAATTCAAGAATTTCGCCAAAAAAAGTTTCGTCCTCCAAAAGCTTGTACATAGCCCTGTGCATAGCAGCTTGAATATGGCTAGTCAGCATTTCTACGAACCTTTCAAAATTGTTCTCTCAATCTAGCAAAGCTTCTATTTGCGCTTGAAAATGTTGTTGAGCCGCCTCAATGCGGTTTAGGCGATCGCCCTGTGAGGAGTTAGTCATAGCTATCTTGAAGGCTGCAAATTATTCATCGACCCCCATTTTATGGGCGATCGCCCCTCCTCAACCTACCGAGAAGCCATCTGCGGCGTTGATCCCTGCTCAGAAGCAGTTGTTCCTTGCGTTCCCAGTTGAATTAGCTCAACCTTGTAGCCATTCGGGTCTTCCACAAAGGCAATCACCGTAGAGCCGTGCTTCATCGGGCCGGGTTCGCGGACTACTTTGCCGCCCAACTGCTTGATCTGGTCACAGGTGGCATAGATATCATCCACACTGATCGCAATGTGTCCGTAGGCATCGCCTAAGTCATAACGATCGGTATCCCAGTTATGGGTGAGTTCTAAAACCGTGTGATCCGATTCCTCGCCGTAACCCACAAACGCCAGCGTAAACTTACCGCCCGGATAGTCTTTCTGCCGCAGCAGCTTCATTCCCAGAAGATCACAGTAAAACTTAAGGGACTCTTCTAGATTGCTAACCCGCAACATGGTGTGAAGTAATCGCATAGCTTTTTTCTATTTCCTTCCAACGTTCTACCTCCTTCATTTTGAAGCAGACTTTTAGGTTTAACAAAAATCCCCAAACTACACTTCAGTGAACAAGGAACTGCTATAGGATTAAGCCTGTGAGTAATTCCAAGTAGGGGAGAAAGGGATGATTGACATCTCGGATACGACGATTGAAGAAATTCGGGCAAGGGAAATTCTGGATTCTAGAGGTCGTCCTACAGTTGAGGCTGAGGTCTATCTGGCGAGTGGCGCGATGGGACTGGCTCAAGTGCCGAGTGGTGCTTCTACGGGAAGTTTTGAGGCGCATGAGTTGAGAGATGGCGATGGCGATCGCTACGACGGCAAAGGCGTACTCAAAGCAGTAGAAAATGTCGAAGAAAAAATTTCCTCTGAGCTACTGGGGCTGGATGCTCTCAACCAGTCCCTGATTGATCGCACCATGATTGCCCTGGACGGCTCAGCCAACAAAGCGAACCTGGGTGCAAACGCGATTCTGGCAGTCTCCCTGGCAACAGCAAAAGCAGCAGCAAATGCGCTAGAAATTCCGCTGTATCGCTATTTGGGCGGCCCGCTATCCAATCTGCTGCCTGTTCCTCTGATGAACGTGATTAATGGCGGTGCCCATGCTGACAACAACGTGGACATCCAAGAATTCATGATTGTGCCAGTGGGAGCTTCGTCATTTCGAGAAGCATTGCGCTGGGGGGCAGAAGTGTTTGCCTGCTTGAGTAAAGTGCTAAAGGGCAAAAAATTATTAACGGGTGTAGGGGATGAAGGCGGCTTTGCACCCAACCTGGAGTCTAATCAGGCTGCGCTTGATCTGCTGATTGCGGCGATTGAACAGGCAGGTTACAAACCGGGAGAAGAGGTCGCTCTGGCGTTGGATGTCGCCGCCACTGAACTGTACAAAGATGGACAGTATACTTACGATGGCTCTGTCCATTCGCCGACCGAGATGATTGACTATCTGGCAAATTTGGTCAGCCAGTATCCAATTGTCTCCATTGAAGACGGACTGCACGAAGACGACTGGGAACACTGGCATCTGCTGACTGAAAGATTAGGGAACAGCGTTCAACTAGTTGGAGATGACTTGTTTGTGACCAATCCTGAACGCTTGAAAAAGGGAATTGAGCAGGTTTCAGCCAACTCCATTCTGATCAAGCTAAACCAGATTGGCTCTTTGAGTGAAACATTGGAAACGATTGACCTGGCAACGCGCAATGCCTTTACTTCGGTGATCAGTCACCGCTCCGGTGAAACGGAAGACATAACGATCGCCGATCTAGCAGTCGCCACTCGCGCCGGACAAATCAAAACGGGTTCTCTCTGCCGCAGCGAACGGGTTGCTAAATATAATCGCCTGCTGCGAATTGAGGATGAATTGGGAGAACAAGCGCTATACGCGGGGGCAGTCGGTTTAGGCCCTATAGGGTAGGGCGTTTGCAGCCTCGATACCAAGCTCTGGCTTGGTATCCTCGTTCCCAGGTGATCCTCGTTCCCAGGTTCTACCTGGGAATGCCCGTAGCGAGGCTCTGCCTCGTGGTCGATACGGGAGGCAGAACCTCCAGTGCGGCATTACAAGGCAGAGCCTTGTAACGAGAGGACGAGAGGGACGAGAAAAGTGGGGAAATTCTTTCTTTTGCGGCTACATTTTTCTGGCTTCAGCAGTTAGGCTATAGCAATTTGTGTGTCTGTTGCAGGTTCGGTTGGCGTATGACTTCGCAGCTCAAACCCATCAGCCGTTTTCCCTGGTTTTGGTTTGGCACGGCTGGAGTATTTTTACTTTCGGTCTTGCTTCGCTTTTGGGGATTGGGTCGGTTTAATACGCTGGTGTTCGATGAGGTTTATTTTGCTAAATTTGCCAGCGGCTATTTGAACGAAATTCCGTTGTTTGAGGGACATCCACCTCTAAGTACCTACTTGATTGCGCTGGGTATCTGGATTGCGACTCATACGCCAATTGGAGATGGCGATTTAAGAAATGGGCTAACGGGGTTGGTGCTATCGCCCCTGAGCTATCGCTGGTTTAATGCATTGACAGGATCGCTAATTCCGCTGGTGGTGGTGGCGATCGCCCATCAACTCAGCGATCGCCGCAGTTTTGCCCTAATTGCGGGTCTATTTGCAGCAGTAGACGGGTTGTTCCTGGTTGAGTCTCGCTATGCCCTGATTAATGTCTACCTGGTGATTTTTGGGTTACTGGGACAGCTATTTTTGATCATGGCGCTGAAGATTCAGTCTTACCGACGCTGGTTGAGGCTGGCGATCGCAGGCGCATTCTTTGGAGCCTCAGTCGCCGTCAAGTGGAATGGTCTGGGCTTTCTGCTGGGCGCTTATCTCACCTGGAGTGCAGCCTGGGTGCTTCAGTGGATCAACCAATTTTTTCCAAAAGCTTTTTCCCCGAAAGCGACCTACCAAACAGCCCTGGAGCATTTGACCCAGTTAAAGCTCTGGCACATTCTGCCAAACCTGGCGCTGATTCCCTTCCTAATTTATTACGTCAGTTGGATTCCCTTCATCCGGCTTGATCCCAGCACCAATTTTTGGCAGTGGCAGTCTACCATTCTGGAATATCACGGTCGCGTTGGCGGCATGGATGCCCATCCATACTGTTCGCCCTGGTATACCTGGCCGCTGATGATACGCCCCGTTGCCTACTTTTACAAAGCTACCCAAACCGCCAGTGAACCTGTTCCCGTCATGGGGCCACCTCTTCCCGAAGGAACGGGAACTGTAATTTATGATGTCCATGCGATAGGAAACCCGATTCTCTGGTGGTTTTCGACAGCCGCGCTGATTCTCCTGATCGGCGTACTGCTTTATCGAACCTGGAAGTGGCTTGCTGCACCAAGAATAAAACCTTCTTCTAGCACTTCCCCTGCTCCCCCACCGCTTCCCCCCTTCCTCCGCTCTCACCCTTCTCCCGCACCTTATCTCATCACTCTTTACCTCCTCCTCAACTACGCCGCCAACTGGCTTCCCTGGGCAAAGGTGACCCGCTGTGTGTTTATCTACCACTACATGGGTGCGTCGGTGTTTGGACTGTTGGCGATCGCCTATCTCAGCGATCGCTGGCTCTGGCATCCTCAAGTAGGTTTCAGAGCCGCAGGCATGACGGCAATTTTCCTGATCGCGCTGGCATTTGTGTTCTGGTTGCCGCTTTATTTAGGGTTGCCGCTTTCAGTGGAAGGGTTAGAATTGCGCCGGTGGTTTGAATCCTGGATTTAAGCCAATTAGATTCATTGGCGGTGAAACAGAATCCGGTAGACGGGTTCACCTCGCAACAGGGTAGATTGTTCGCGCTCGGTCATAATGGAGAGCGGGTTGGTGGGAAGCCACTCGTCGGTTTGTGAAATGAAGGCGGGATGTTCTAAGAAGCGATCGCGCATTTCCACCGCAACGGCCTCAATGTCTGATTGAAGCAGCACCACGCCACCGCTGACTAAATGTTTTGCCAACTCTTCCACCAGTTCTGGCTGCACAATCCGCCGCTTTTGATGCCGCTTCTTAAACCAGGGGTCAGGAAACTGAATCGTGACCCGCTCTAAGGTGTTTGGTGGAAGGGAATTGAGCAGCGATCGCAAAGAAATATTCACATTGCAGAATAAATAGTGCAGATTCGTAAGCCCCAATTCCTCTCGCCGCGAATTGGCATATTCAACTAGCGGCTCTCGAATTTCCAGTCCTAAAAAATTCCAGTCAGGCTGCTGCTGCGCCATATTTTGCACAAAATAACCCTTGCCGCAGCCAATATCTAGATGCAAAGGTCGGGTTGAGTCAGCATAAATTTTTTCCCAAGAGGGCGGAGCAACGGGCTGCTGGTACTTATCGCTTAGCGGGTTAACGTGCTGACGCACACGAACAATGGGCAATTCAAATACTCCTACAGCATCAAGCAGTGTCAAGCAAGTTCTAATTGTTATAGATCATAGCTCTGTAGCAAAGACCCTTATTCCAAGCAGGTATCGTTCCAGATAATGTAAACGCTATACTCAACGGGGCAGTAGCGCCTAATTAAGCAAATTTTTGTCCCTCATCCTTCACCAGATTGAGGCTTTATGAGTTTAGATTTTCGGTTTGCGATCGCCAGCGACCTCCATATCGCCCTTCCCCACACCATTTGGGATCATCCTACCCGCTTTCATTTGGTAGAAGTCAGCATTCCCGCTCTAGAAATTGTGCTGGAGCGGTTAGAGCAGCTAGAGCTAGATTTTTTGCTGCTGCCAGGAGATTTGACCCAGCACGGAGAACCAGAAAATCATCGCTGGCTGGCTGAACGGTTGGCAAAACTGCCTTACCCGGTTTATGTAATTCCGGGCAATCATGATGTGCCGGAGCAGTTTGCGACAGAGCGATCGATTGGGCTAGCTGACTTTCCTTCGTATTATCAGAAGTTTGGCTATGAAGACCTGACACAACTCTACTACAGCCATGAAATCTTGCCAGGAGTGCGGCTAATTGGGCTAAACTCTAACTTTTTTGACGCTGAGGGAAAGCAGATCGGCACGGGCTACCTGGACGATGAGCAGTTAAATTGGCTTCAGCAAATTTTAGCGGCAGTCAAAGACGAACTGGTCATCGTAATGATTCACCACAACGTTGTAGAGCATTTGCCAGGACAAGCCCGTGATGGTCTGGGTCGCCGCTATATGCTGAAAAACGCACCAGAACTGCTGAGTTTGCTCCAGTCTGCTGGAGTGCGGCTAATCTTTACGGGGCATCTGCACGTGCAGGATATTGCCTGCCATGAAGGAATTTATGACATCACCACGGGGTCTTTAGTTAGCTATCCTCACCCTTACCGAGTGCTGCATTTTCATCGAGATGACCAGGGCAAACAGCGGCTTCAAATTGAGTCTGACCGAGTTGCTGCTGTACCAGGTTGGGAAGATTTGCAAAACCTGTCACGAGAATGGATGGGCGATCGCTCCCGTCCTTTTATGCTCAAATTGCTCACCCAGCCGCCGCTCAACCTTCCCCTCACCGAAGCAGAAACCTTAGTTCCAGATTTGCGCTACTTCTGGGCCGACATTGCTAACGGAGACGCTTCATTTGACTTTCCCAAATTTCCCGATGCCGCACGTCAATACTTCGAGCGATTTAGCGCCAAAGACCATTCTGGCACTCCCACTTTGATTGATAACTACACAACGCTGGTACTAGGAGAAGGGGCGAGAGACTGAGGAACCCCTTACTCGTTACTCGTTCCCAAGCTCCAGCTTGGGAATGCATTCACTACTCGTTCCCAAGCTCCAGCTTGGGAATGCATTCACTACTCGTTCCCAAGCTCCAGCTTGGGAATGCAGTTTGGAAGCTCCAGCTTCCTCAAGTCCTATTCGGAAGAAGCTGGAGCTTCTACGGAGCGGTTCCCAAGCTGGAGCTTGGAAACCAGGAAAGAGGGGATTAGGGTTGCCGACAAATGCCGAAAACTGAGGTGTAGCCGTGCAAAAAAGTTGCGTCCCCAACTGGGCCAATCTCCCCGCCACAGAAGAAGCCACTAACGGGAATGTTGCGAATGTAGCGGCTAAACAGGTGCGAGTCAAAATTAGGCTCACCGTAAAGTCCCTGCCCCCGTCCAACGCACGAAAAGAGCAACGCACCCGCCGCTTCGGAGTTTGCCTGAATGTTTTGCTGATAGCGTTCTAGCATCATTTCCAGGTCTTCGGCTGAAGCTTGAGCATCGCGCAGGTGAAACTGAATGCGCTGACCTGGACGGACGCGATCGCCAATTGCAATAGCTCCCACCTTCGGGTCAACACCCAGCAAATTGCGAATCAAAAAATCTCCCTGTTCCAGCCGTTGCTTAAATTCGTTACGAGCGATTCCTACAAATAAGGAATGTTGCGCTAACGCTCGATCTTCATCATCCAAATCCTGAAACAGAGATTGAAGCACCTCCAGCGGAGTTTTCGCCATGCCGCAGGCTAGAGCATCTGCATCTATCTGTTCCTCAATACTCAGGACAATGTTTCGCTCTCCTTCTACCACGCGGTAAGCCTGCCCAATTGGACGACACCCCTGAGCCACGATCGTTTCCATCACAATGTCACCGCTCAAGGCCACGCCAACTGTGCCGCTGTGAAGCACCTGATCGTTGTAAAACAGGGTGCTGCCGTTGGTCATTGAGCTAACGCTAGCCAAGCCACCAACCTTTGCAGAACCGGGATAGGCGTAGTCCAATCCTTGCAATAAATCATTGATCCCCGAAGAAAAAGGATCAGACAGCAGCACAAACTGAGGTTCATCTTGAGGCGAAATGCCTGTTAAATCCACCCAAGCAGACGGAGGGCTGTCCAAATCAGGCAACTCGTCTAAGGGAATGTGAAATGGCTGCACTTTCACGCCAGGCAGATGAGCCAAACTGAGACTCAAGCCAGCTTCTTGCTCAACTTCCTGAGCTTCACCGGATTGATCCATGCCAATTACGCCGCCGCCGCTACAGCCAATCAGGGCAGGCAGAGAAAGTCGTTCTTGCAATAAAGGCAGTAGGCGAGAATATTCACTGGCAAATGCCGAGGAAATGAATACTAACCCTAAGTCTGCCGGAGCCTGTAGCGATCGCTCAGCCTGCTCGACCACTTCCCCAACGGCCGCCTCCAGGGAGGGGCGGGTTGATAAAGCACTAGCCCATTTCATCTGGTCAATCATGAGTTCTACCCTTCTGGTAGCGCTACTGTTAACCAAGATACATCAATGCTCTGTAGCAATCCCAACTCTCTTGCTAAACTAGATAGAGATAAGTATGTTTTCCTATCAGCTTCTGTATCTAGACGGTTACAGCCGCTTTGAACGGCAGATGCGATCCGGGAAGTTGTGGCCAGACTCAGCTTGTGCAGAGGAGTAGCGAACCAAACCTTAAAAAATAGGGCTTAATTTGGCTTCGTTCTGCCGACCTCATGCATTACTGAAGGCAGAGGTTAGTTTTAGGTCATGTTTCTCTGGAGAGTTTAACAAAGCAGTTTGTTAAGCTACTCTGTGGTAGGAAAACTTGAAGTTCAACGATAAAACAGATTGAAACCGGAAAGTCTATGAACGATATCCAAAGTCAAATTGAAAAAGAGCGTGAACAGGCTCGTGCTGCTTGCGAAGTGAGTGGTGATGGCTCTCAACAATGTGCTGCCGCTTGGGATGCCGTTGAAGAGCTACAGGCCGAAGCGTCTCACCAGCGCCAAAAGGGTTCCCAGAAAAACTCTTTGGAGCAGTACTGCGACGCTAACCCTGACGCAGATGAGTGTCGTGTCTACGACAACTAAGGCTGAACCTGGTTTCAAGTCCCGTCTTGAGATTGAGTCCTTAGTCGTACAGTTTCTTAAGTTACTCAGATGGGGGGTGCAGGCTTCTGCATCCCCCTGTTTTTTGAGGCTGCTAGTGAATTTGAAATGACCTCGATCGCCCTTTCCCTTGCCAATGCCGATGCGACCTGTAAGTTGGGAAACGTACTGGGGCGATCGCTTCCAGCAGGCACGGTGCTTTTGCTAGAAGGAAACCTGGGCAGCGGCAAAACAACTCTGGTTCAAGGAATCGGACAGGGCTTAGGGATTGAGGAGGCGATCGCCAGCCCCACTTTCACCTTAGTCAACGAATATTTAGAAGGTCGAATTCCGCTCTACCACCTCGATCTCTATCGCCTCAACCCTTCAGAGGTGAGAGCGCTTCATCTAGAGTCTTACTGGGAGGGGTTGGAAAACCCTCCAGGTATCGTGGCGATCGAGTGGGCAGAACGCTTAGAACAGCGACCGCCGGACTATTTGCAAATTCGGTTAACGGGTGCCGAAACCGCTGCACGTCAGGCTTACATTGAGGCAATCGGGCAATTCTCAGTGAGGCTAGTGGGGTTGGTGGAAGGGAGTAGGGAGTAGGTAAGTTGCTGCTTTTCTACCACCTACCACCTGCCATCAAGGCTGCTGAGTGGCGATCGCCAACCTCACTCCTTCAATCGCTCTCAACCGATCCATCACCGACACAACCTGACCGTGATTCACCTCTGTATCGGCGTTGATCACCACCAGCGGCGACTGCCCCGATTGCACTAACTCTTGAGTTTGCGTGGTCAGGTCATCCAGGGCGATCGGCTGGCGATCGAGAAAAATCTGTCCCTCCTGATTAATCGTCACCACGATCTGATTTTGCGGCTGCGCTTCACTGGTCGCGGCTCCGGGCACATTGACGGGTAGCCCCTCAGAGCGCGTTAGAAATAGCGTAGACATGATGAAAAACGTCAAAATCGCGAAAATCACATCGATCATCGGCACGATGTTGATCTGCGGCGGCACGTCCGGCTCATTGGGTAGGCGCATAGGGCAAGCCTCCTCGCTCATAGCGGCGGCGGTAAAGTAGCTCTAACTGTCCACCATACTCCTGAATTAGGGCAATTTGCCGCAGGTACAGCCCGCGAAACATATTGGCAAATAGCAGCGTAAAAATGGCCACCACCAAGCCAGATGCAGTTGAAATCAGCGCTTCGCTGATTCCGGCTGTTACTCCGGTTGTTTGGGCGCTACTCAATTCGCCCACTCGTAAAGACGCGAATGAATTGATCAAGCCCAAAATTGTGCCCAGTAGACCCAGCAGCGGGGCAACGCTAATCACCGTTTCAAATACTGTGTTAAAGCGCTTTAGCAGCGGCAGTTCTGCCTGTGCCGCACTTTCTAGCGCCAGCCGAAACTCTTCAGGGGTCGCCTGCTCTAGCTCCATCGCGGCTATAAAAATTCGGGCGATCGGCAAGTCAGCATTTTGCTCAAGCTTTTGAAACGCGGCACGGGCGCTGCGACGATAGAGCGCCAGGATTTCCCGAATCGCCCGGTCTTGGCGACGAGTTACCTGCAACCAGAAGACAATGCGCTCCAGAATCAATGCCGTTGCCAAAATCGACAACCCCAGCAGGGGCCACATGACAACCCCACCCAGGGAAAACAGATTGCTGATTGACATACCCTTGTTTGATCTGCTCAAGTGCCCGGAAAGTGGTCAATCTGAGCGTAACCGCTAAAGACCAACTTTTTTCCATGAGTTTCCAGACGATTGACCCGCAGCATCACGCCATCCAGGTCAAACCGATCTAGATCGACCATACTATCCAAAATTTGGGCAAATGCCATAGTCAGCACCTCAGACAGCCCTCGCACGTCTTCTGGCACCGACTCTGGCTCAAACTGGGGATTCGCAAAGGAAATCCGGCGGCGCTTTTCAACCGTCAACGTCGCAGTCATGCTGATGGGCACGTCGCTACGGTTTGGCAGGTCTGTCCTTGCCTCAATCTGAACCCGGTTCTCAGGTAATAGCTGCACCTTTACCGACCTAAAAGAAATCGGTTCACCGCCTGAAAGATTGGTTAGCGTCTCTGATTCGACGTTTTTGAGACGCTTCTGTACTAGATCAGCTTCAAAGGCGAGATTGATGGCCTCTTCCGAGAGAACAACCTGCGCGACGGCTTGCGTGGGCTGCTTCAGACGAATCTGACCGCCGATGATTGAGCCAACGTCAATTGCGACGGCATCGGTTTCAAAAGACATTTCCTCGACTTGAAACTGCCTGCGGATTGTTAATTTTCGACCGCTCATCTTGAAGCTATCAATGCTTCCCTGCAAGAGCTTGCTGGAGGGATAGCAGCGGATGTCAACTTCGACCGACTCACTTTGGGTGAACAAGTGGCGGATAGACTGACTGGCGACAGTATTGAGCATACGCTCACCCATGTCTGTGCCAGGACGATTAGTCAAACCAGTAAAACCACCAAACATGGGGCTACGCGTTCACGAGAGTTCTCATCCTTTGTAACAGAATATAAAGAACTCGACAACCGTTGTATAACTTTTGGTTACGATTAGTTGCGCTTATTTCTTGCGTGTGACAGTCCTATGCGTCACATAAAGCACTTATATAGCTGTAGTCAGCTAGGTTAGGACAAGGACATTTTGGTGGCGCGGCTGAGCCGCGCCACCAAAATGTCCTAATCAATATGGCTACCGCTATAGCAACTGACGCAAGTAAACAAGCTGACAGATGTGTTAATTCATTGGGTTGGACGGGCAAGATGCTCATCCACAGAGATTTTAGATTAACAAACTAATCTGGTTTTTACCTCTAAAACTTTGCTGCTTCAAGCTTTATCTGGAATCATTCCAGTTTGGCGGGCGTAGGCAAAAATTCCGCCTGCATCGATAACGGGGCCAACATCTCCTAGAGGTTTGAGGCTGTATTCCTGGTTGAGGGTGTGGTTAATCAACCGATTTTGGTCAAAGTCTAGGGTGACTTCTTGCCCGGTTTCAAAATGGTCACAGAGGCGATCGCCCACTTCCCAGGGATAAAGTTCACCCGTTGCGGTGCAGTTGCGGAAGAAAATACGGGCGTAAGATTCAGCCACGACTGCCTCAACTCCTGCTGCTCCCAAAGCGATCGGTGCGTGTTCACGCGAAGAACCGCAGCCAAAGTTTTGACCTGCAATGATGATTGGGTACGTCGTTTTCGTTTCGCCTTCAGCAATAAATTTGCCGTAGCGATCGGGTAAACCAACTAGCGCATAGCTGCCTAGCTTCTCATACTCATCAGGCTTTGAGGGAACGAGTGTCAGATATTCTGCTGGAATAATTTGATCGGTGTCAATATTATCATCTACCACAAAAATCAAACCCCGAATCGTTTTGCCCATGCTGCCTATCGCCTCTTTGAGAATCAAAATTTGAGCATCAAAATGCAAATGCTGTAGTCTTCCACTTTATCACTGCGGCTTGTTGCCTGAGCAAAGGCAAGCGTGGAGCCACTCAAATTTTACTCGTCAATCTGCGATCGCTGCTGTTCAAGAATTGCCCAACACACTAAGCTAAGAAGAGGGCAATCCAGGCGATCGCCCTGTCTGCATCTATTGCAGCTTTTGCCATTTGAACCCTGATCTGGACGCTGAGTGTGCCCAAAGCTGGCATTATTTATAACGACATTAAGCCCGTTGCCTGTCGCGTTGCCGAAGAGTTAAGAGCCAAGCTGGTAACGTGTGGCTGGGATGTTTGCTTGACAACGGGTGCGGGTGGCATCCTGGGCTACTCTAGCCCCGATCGCCCCATCTGCCACACGCCTGTTGACCAGCTTGTGCCACCTGGATTTGACCCAGAAATGGCGTTTGCGATCGTTTTGGGCGGTGATGGCACGGTCTTATCTGCTTTTCGTCAAGTTGCGCCCAACCGCATTCCACTGCTAACGGTAAATACGGGGCACATGGGTTTTTTGACGGAGGTTTACATCAATCAACTGCCGCAGGCGATCGAGGCATTGATTGAAGGCAACTATGAAGTTGAAGAGCGAGCCATGCTGACCGTACAGGTGTTTCAGGGAAGCGGTGGGCTAACCTGGGAAGCGCTTTGCCTGAATGAGATGGTGCTGCACCGGGAGCCATTGACCAGTATGTGCCACTTTGAGATTGAGATTGGCAAACACGCCCCGATTGATATCGCCGCTGATGGGGTAATGATTTCTACGCCGACAGGCTCTACGGCTTATTCGCTGTCGGCAGGTGGGCCAGTTGTCGCACCAGGAGTTCCAGCACTCCAGCTTGTGCCTATCTGCCCTCATTCGCTTGCCTCTCGTGCGCTCGTGTTTGCTGACAATGAGCCTGTGACAATTTATCCGGCAAATCCCGATCGCCTGGTCATGGTCGTGGATGGAAATGCAGGCTGCTACGTTTCGCCTGAAGATCGGGTACGGGTGCAGCGATCGCTCCATTTCGCCCGCTTCATTCGCCTTCAGCCAACCGAGTTTTTCCACGTCTTGCGTGAAAAGCTGGGCTGGGGATTGCCGCACATCGCCAAGCCAACTTCTGTAGAGTTACCCTAACCACTACCCAAAGCGGTGAAGTCATTCTCTCCTGGACGTGCTAAAACAGGGTATTAATGCTTATTTCTTATGAACACAGCAACCCCTGACCACAGCCCTCGCGTGCTGCTAGTTGAGACAGATGAATCTCTGGCTCAGCACGTTAGCGCAGATTTGAGAGAGTCTGGTTATGAAACGGCGATCGCCTACGACGCTGCTAGCGGCTTGCACCAAGCCAATGAGTTTCAACCTTCGCTGATTGTCATCGACCGGATGCTGGCGGGCGAGTCGGGGCTGTGGCTTTGCAACAGCTTGAGAGCGGCCGGTGTGAGGATGCCCGTTGTGTTGCTAATGGCCCGCGATTCAGTGGACGATCGCGTTGCCTGCCTGGAAGCAGGGGCAGACGACTATTTTCTCAAGCCTTACCGCACTGAAGAATTTTTGCAGCTAGTACAGCTTTACTTACAGCCCGATACCGCCAGTTCTGAGCAACTGCGATTTGGTGAACTGGTGCTAGACCTGGCGACTCGTCGGGCACTTCGCTATGGCCGGGCGATCGACCTCACCATGAAAGAATTTGAGCTATTAAAATATCTGATGGAGCATCCGCGTGAGGTGCTAACCCGCGAACAAATTTTAGAAAACGTCTGGGGCTACGACTTTATGGGCGAGTCCAACGTGATTGAGGTCTACATCCGCTATCTGCGTCTGAAAATTGAAGATGAGGGCGAAAAGCGCCTGATTCAAACGGTGCGTGGTGTGGGTTATGTTTTACGAGAAGTTTAGAGGGCGATCGCCAAATCTATGAACCGTTTGTGTCTGGTTAGCGCTTTCACCATTGGGCTAAGCGTGTTGCTCATTAGCTGTACCTATTCCAATTCAACTTCCAATTCAACGGAAGCCAGCCCTCCCTCAGAATCTACTCAGCCGCCCGCTCAAACTGAAACTTCACAGTCTAACTCAGGTCAGGCGTTGCCCATCTCAGCCCAGGCGATCATTGGCGACCAGCAAATTGGTCTAGAAGTAGCCCGCACCCCTCAGCAGCAGGCAATGGGGCTGATGTTTAGAAGCGAAATACCAGACGACCGGGGAATGCTGTTCGAGTTTGAGCCTGCCCGCCCGGTCAGTTTCTGGATGCGAAATGTGCTGGTTCCGCTAGATATGGTTTTTCTACTAGATGGAGAGGTGCAGGCGATCGCCGCCAACGTCCCACCCTGCACCACCCCTACCTGCCCTACCTATGGCCCAGAAGGCTCTGTCAATCAAGTAATTGAGCTACGGGGCGGACGTGCTGCTGAGCTGGGGCTACAGGTCGGAGATCAGATTGCTATTGAATTTTTGCAAAGCGAGGCGGACTAGCCCAGGCTTCAACGACGAGTAGTCCATCCGGTGTTCCGTAATTTTACAAAACTTATCACGTTCATTCCCCGATGTGGGGTGAATACATCTGTACAAGTCAGCACGGATTTGATAACTTATTCTTCCCTGAAGCTTTAAAGCAGCAGGAATACTTATCTTAACGTTTACAAAACCTTGTGGTTTCTACGAATGTCCTTCACGTCCCTACTGAGAAAATAAAGTACTCTTTCGGAAGAAGTAAGACGCTGCTTGAGGTTTAAGTTGTCTTAACTCAGCAGCTAACCTGCACGAGATGAATTGTTAAACTTTCAGCTAAATTACTCAAATCTAACCGGGTGATAGCTGCAAAACGAGTAGAGTAGACAACAAATTGCCGCAAAGCGTTTGTTGGCTGCTGAATCAATCAGATAGTCAATCCAATAGATTCAGTTAAAGCGAGATTGATTTGATTTTTGTGTAAACGCAGGCAGAACGCCCGCCTTTACGCCAAAGTCTGAACACAATCTAAAGCAGGCAGAGGACAGATGACAGAGTGGCTATTTGCTGCTCACGGTTTTGAATACAGACTTCACAATGGGTCAATCTAAGGAGGTGAACCTAAGACATGACACCCACCACGCACTCTCGACTGATTCGATTCTTACAGGAGGATTTAGCGATTTCTGCCTCTTCCATTGCGATCGCCCTCAGGCATCGTGAGCAAGACCCTGGCCCACTTCCCATGATTTTGTGGCAGTACGGTCTGGTGACACTAGAACAGCTCGATCGCATCTTTGACTGGATGGAGACCCCGCAAGCCTAAATCAACTCCGAGGAACGCATGACTCTAAATTTGTGGCAGTGCGACATCAGTTGGATAGACAATCGAATAGAGCGAACAGCCTGGAACGATCACAACCTAATATCAAGACGAAGAAGAGCGGGTCAACACATCGACCCGCTCTTTGCATTGTTGGGTTTGGCAAGCAAAAAAAGAGGGAAGGCATTGCCTTCCCTCTTTTTTCTTCAAGTGAATACTACTATGGCTATCTTTGAGCAAAAACCGCTGCTGCTGCCGCGATGCCTGCACCGGGGGTGAAGCTGCCATATCCTAAAGATTGAAGGGCTGACTCTAACGCGCCAACAGCCGTGAGAATATCGCGATCGCTGACAAAACCAAGATGCCCAATGCGGAAAATCTTGCCCTTCAAGTGGTCTTGCCCACCCGCGACCGCAATATCAAACTGTTTCTTGAGAATGCTGCGAATTCGCTCAGAATCGACATGAGCAGGAGCGATCGCTGTAATCGCCGGACTCGCCACCTGATCCGACGCAAACAGGGGTAAACTGAGCGCCTTCATCGCTGCACGAGTTCCCTTCATCTGGCGCTGGTGGCGAGCAAAAATACTCTCTAAGCCTTCCGCCTGCATCATTTTTAGTGCAGCCTGAAGCGCAAAAAATAGATTTACGGGTGGCGTAAACGGAGTGCTGTTCTTAGCGGCATCTTTGCGGTATTTACCCAAATCTAAGTAGAAACGCGGCAATTTTGCATGAGCATAAGCCTCCCACGCTTTCGAACTAACCGCGACGAAGCCCAAACCCGGCGGAATCATGAAGCCCTTCTGCGATCCAGAAGCCACTACATCTAAGCCCCATTCGTCTAAGGGCAAATGAACGGCTCCAATGCTGGTGACGGCATCGACAATCATTAGCGCTTCCCCGTGTGCTTTGACATGGCGGTTGATCGTTTCCAGATCGTTCAACACGCCCGTTGAGGTTTCGCTATGAGTAACGACGACTGCCTTAATTTGCTGGTCGGTATCTGCTTCTAGCTTGGCGCGAAACTCATCTGGGTTCAGCGATTTGCCCCACTCAGCCGTAATCGTTTCAACATTCAGTCCGTAGGCTTTGCCAACCTCAGCCCAGCGATCGCCAAATTTACCGTTACAGCCAACCAGGATGCGATCGCCCGGACTAAGAAAATTGATCATCCCCGCTTCCATTGCCCCCGTACCGCTAGCCGCCAAAATCAACACATCGTTTTGGGTTTGGTGTAGCCACTTCAGCCCTTGCGTCACCTCTGCCATCACCTGATTAAAATCGCTGCTGCGATGCCCAATGGGGTGCTTTGCCATCGCTAGCAATACCTGTTCTGGCACAGGTGTCGGCCCAGGAATCATTAACATCAACTTATCGTCCATCAGTCTGCCCTCTACCTGTGTGAGTGGTCTGCCAGGAGTTTGTAGTGGCTGGCGTATAATCCAGAATGCCATAACTTTATGCTTGTCTTCACCACGAATGGGGATTCACGAGCTGCTGAATTTGCTTAACCCAAAAAATGCCCTTCTGCTTGTTCCAGGGCGTATTTGCAAATGAGGTTAAGTTTTGTGTAGTTTTAGTGTTGAATCCACAAAAGCTCATTCTGCTCCCGGTCGGAGCAATTCTAAATCTTTAAGGATCTTTCTAGCTCAGTTTGGGTAAATCGGCTCCTAGTGACAAAAAGCCTGAGTTCATATAGGTTCTAAGATTTCACAAAGCGCTACAATGCTGCGAACTTTGGGGTTATTGACAAACCTTTTCCAGGTATTTTCATCCTGTAGACTGAAAGCAAGACACGCTTGAGGTGTTGGCTACCAGATATTCAGTTTGATGTTCAGTTCTCGATTGATACAGATGTAACGGTTACGGATGCAACGGTTACTGGTGGCATCTTGCCTATGCTGCCACTAAGCCGCTTAAGCAAATCGGGTCTTGGTCAGATAGTCAGTCACTTGGAGGTTCTGAGTGTCACAACCAGACTTAGTTTCTAGTTTCTGGTCAGCAGACGATCATCTTCGCCGTGAGCCTGAAACGGTTTCAGACGATCGCTGCTTGGCGTTGCCTCATGTCAGTCCGACCGACCAAGACTTACTCAGTCAACTGGCCCAGTCTCAGTCCCTTGAGCAGCAGCGTGTCACCCGAATTTATCATCTAGAGCAAGCTTTAGATCAGGCTCTGGCTTGTCTTAGCGATCTCAGAATGCAGCTTCAAAATCAGGAAATTTTGGAGGCACAGCTTGCAACGACAGAGGAATTTGCCTACGTTCAACAGCAGGCGATCGCTCGACTCAAGCAGCAGTTAAGGTATCAGCAGCAACTTTTAGAAGCTCACATCAGCGAAGCACAGGGACGGGATCACACGGTTCAAACCTTACTGTCCACGACAGAAGCGATGACGCAGGCGCAGCAAGCAGAATTAGAACGCCTGCAAACCCGAATCGCTCAAGACTGGATTAAAATTCAAACTCATCGCAGCAGTCTAGAACAGCAGATTGAGGACATCAAAGCCGCATTAGATTCGAGGCAGCAACGAGTATTGGAACTAGAGTCTGAAGTGCTAGCCACTCGAACGCAAAACATTAGCCTGGAAGTTCAACTTAATGCCGCCCAGAACCAGATTGAAGACCTGCATACTCTCCTGAATCAGCATCAGGCTCGTCTGAGCGAGGTTGTAGCCCAGCTAGATCAGGCACAGCTAGCATTAGGAGAACAGCAAACCGTCGCCTCATCACTCCGGCGAACACGAACCATCGCTTCAGAGCAGGAAACAACCATTGCTAGCCTGAGACAAGACCTGGCAATGACTCAAATTAAGGTCGAGGAGTTAGAAACTCAACTGGCAAAACAGCTCAGATGGCAGGCAAGGTGGCAGCAAAATTGTCAAGAAGCTGAAGCAGAACGCGATCGCTACCAGGCGCGAACCGCTGAGCTAACTCAGCAAACCAGCGAAATGCAGGATCAAATCTTTGCTCAGGCCAGACAAGCAGGTGAATACGAAGCCGCAGTCCAGCACTGGAAAGATCGCTATCTCAACAGCCAGCGCCAGATGGCACAACTTAAAGAACTGCTGGAACAGGCAATATCTCAATCGGCTCTTTCTAACGCCCATCTTGCTTCAAATGCTCTTCTGGAATGGCTGGCAGCTATTCATCCTGAATCTTCTAAAGACCTATTGGATGTTCCCCTATCGCCTGCCTCCCGCTTCAGTACGCTAGATTTGCCTGACTTTCTGGTGCGCCATCGTAGCTATCGAAATCGGTAGAAAGCGCAGTAGATTAAGAAACTGTTTTGCATTGATATTTGCATTGACAAAGACACCCTCAAGCAAAACAGCTTCATCAAACCGCGCCTACAAATTAAAGATTTAGTAAAGCTTGCTGCGGTTCAGATTGCTCAACTTAATATATTTTCTGAAGAAATAATTGCTTTCGAGAGTTTTTTGCCACATTTTATACACTAAAATTGTGCAAAATTACTTAGGCTACGAATAAAGTCCTTTCTTTGAAGCTTTATCAAAAGCCTTGTTGTTTAGCAAATTCATAGAAAATTCAAAGCAATGGTGATTTCAGTCACAATATTGCAGATTTCAACTTAGGTAGTATTGGAGACACTTACTATTTACGGCTGTTAAATCCATGTCTCTGTCTGTTAGTTTTCTGATTGGAAGTTTTCTACCTTGACAGGACGGCTCTATTAGATAGACATTGAGTTGGATTTACCGTTGGTGATTGGGCAGAGGAGCGCCAACTGTTGTGACTATATGGATGGGCTGCAATAACAGACAAATCACACCGCAAGAGCAGGAAATCTACGATCATTTGCTCCACTGGATTGAATTGGAGACTCCCGATCGCCTGCTAGAGCGCTTTCGCTGCCTTTTTATAGATGGCGTTGGCTATTCTGACCATGACATTGCTGCTTCTCTAGATGCTGTTACAGCGTCGAAGTTGGCTACCGAAGAATTTCGCTACGTGCTAAATCGCTGCTGTCACATCTTGATTAACCGCTGGCAGGCACGATCGCAGTATCAAATGGCTATCCCCGATCTGATTGGGCTATTTGAAAAGGTGCCCCCCGAACCAGTCGCTGGCATTACGCGATCGCGCTCTATCCGCCGACTGCGAGAGCTGGTCAAGCTGTTTACCGAAACCGAGCAATATCTAACGCTGCGCCGTCTAGCTCAGGTGTTGCAGGAGGCAGAAACAAACGCAAATTCGGGAAATCGTCCTCTGGGTACGTTGATCCGGCGTTACCCCTATCTCTACGAACATTGCCTTCTCAGCGAAGATAGCACTCAAGAACATCAGCACACCGTAAGACAAATTCAGTTCAACGTGCAGCGGCAGTTTGAGATTGACCTGTCTCAATATGTCACCTATCAAATGCGGCGATCGCAAATTGCATCTCGCCTGTCTTCACCCACCGTTCAGCGGATTATTCAACCCGTAGCCAATCCAACGCTGCTCAACGATCAGGAATTGGGCAGAGCAATCAGACACTACATTGGCAAAGTTGAAGGATCGAGCACTTATCGCGATTTGGCCTGTAGTTTTCTGGCGCACAGCGGGCAGGCTGTGTCCTACAAAACCTTCAAAGATGACCTTTACCAATACATTACATCTTCAGTTGACCCAGAGTACGGGAAACGCAAGTTTAACAACCAGCTTTATGAGCATCTGAAGTCAACTTTGCCCGACAGCGATTCCAAGCTTCTGAACGATTTTCTAATGGTGCGAACCTGTAGCCAACTGCTCAATTTTCTCGTGGTTGAGAGTCCTCAACGCCCTCAGCATTTTGTCTTTGTAGACCTGCTGACCAACTTAGGGCCAATTCTAACCACCGGACTGCTGCTCAAGATTGTCCTGCTGTGTCGCAAAGTTAAGCCATCTTTGGAGCGACGCTTTTCAATCTTGTTTAGCCACTACGAAGCTTATACCCGTGATGCCGTAGCTTGGTTAGTGAAAGCACTTGAGAATCTGAATGTCGCCCTAAGTACTCACTTTGGAACCATTGATCTATCCTTTGTCTATTGAAGTCCGTGAATTGAGTAGGAGCCATAAAATTTTGAGGAATCATTGGGCTCTTATGCTTCCTCAATCTCGTCTGTCAGTCTAGAATGTATAGGCGGTATGGTTTCTGGAAGACAGAGCCGATCAAAAGGTAGGAGGGTCGAGCGATCGCTCCTCATTGAGTAAAATAGTTAGTGAAAGTCAGCTTTAAGGAGAAGCAAGTATGACCCAAGTGGTCCTCGGTGAGAACGAAGGGATTGAGTCTGCGCTAAGACGCTTCAAGCGGCAAGTTTCCAAAGCAGGTATCTTGGCAGATGTGAAGAGCCATCGCCACTTTGAGACACCTTTAGAGAAACGTAAGCGTAAGGCGGTGATGGCCCGTCGTAAGCGACGCTTTCGCTAAATAATTTGTCAGGCATTGCTGCTTCAGAAGATGTCTCTCAGTGAGCGATTTGCAGCATCGCTGTCTTCTGACAGTTTTAAGAGATGCCTGAGAGATGCCTAAATTTAGTCTATAGCTTTAAGTTTAGGGTGAGAGCTGCATTTAATCCGAGTGTGGCTCTCACACTGCTAACTAATAGCTAAGGTTTCTAGCTACCACTTCACCGCTCTGCTGCTCAAAGTTGCGTCTAACTTTACAGATTGCTGTTTCAGAAATTTTGGAGAAATCGCTAGGATTGAGCCAGCACTCTGCTGAAGAAAGTTATGGGGAGTGTCAGGTTTCTGCGTGTGGAGGTTTGGTTTTGCCTAGTTCTTCGTCCAATCCTGATTCTAGTTCAGCCCAAAGTGGCAAGCCAATAGTCACAGCGGCATCCGAGCCAGATGCAAGCCTAGATGCCGAGCTAGAGGAGGCGATTCACAGCTTTGAAGGCATTCAGGCAGAGTTGCATTACAGGCAAGCTCAGGAAGCCCTGCGAGAACTGGTGACAACTCTAGACCTCACGCCAAGAGAGCAGGCAGGTTTAGAAACAGAAATTCATAGCCTGGAGACGATGTTAGACAAACTCGACCGCCAGGTTGTTCATATTGCCGTGTTTGGCATGGTGGGGCGGGGAAAATCTTCGCTGCTGAATGCCCTGTTAGGTCAACCTATATTTACTACAGGGCCCACTCATGGTGTAACGCAGCAGATGCAAAGCGCCAGTTGGAATTTGCGCCAAGAAGCCGTTGAGGGAAGCGATCGCCCTTTACTTAGAGTCTCGCTTCCCGGTTTGGGTAACTCTCAGGTTGAGCTAATTGATACCCCTGGGATTGATGAAGTGCATGGCGAAAGCCGTGAAGCGCTGGCGCGTCAGGTGGCAAAGCAAGCTGACCTGATTCTGTTTGTGATTGCCGGAGACATGACTCAGGTTGAGTACACGGCGCTCTCAGAACTGCGGCAGGCTAGCAAACCGATTCTGCTGGTGCTAAACAAAATTGACCAGTATCCCCAGGCTGACCGACTGGCGATTTATCAAAAAATTCGAGATGAGCGGGTGCGCGAACTGCTTTCGCCCGACGAAATCGTGATGACAGCAGCTTCTCCCTTGATTGCCAGGGCCGTTCGTCGCCCTGACGGTAAGGTAGTGGCAAATCTCGGTCAAGGCGCACCCCAGGTTGACCAACTGAAGCTGAAGATTCTGGAAATTCTACATCGCGAAGGCAAATCGCTGGTGGCGCTGAATACCATGCTCTACGCCGACGACGTGAACGAGCAACTGGTGCAGCGTAAGATGGAAATTCGCGATCGCAGCGCCAATCAAATTATTTGGAATGGGGTGATGACAAAGGCGGTGGCGATCGCCCTCAACCCAGTCATAGCGCTCGATTTGCTTAGCGGCACCGTGATTGATATCGCCATGATTCTAACCCTATCTAAACTGTATGGCATCGTCATGACTCAACAGGGTGCGGTTAGCCTGCTCCAAAGAATTGCCATCAGCATGGGCGGCGTTACGGCCAGTGAACTCGTCGCTACCTTTGGACTCAGCTCACTTAAAGGGGTGTTAGGCTTGTCTGCCCCTGTAACCGGCGGCGCTTCCTTGCTGCCCTACCTTTCTGTTGCGCTAACCCAGGCTGGAGTTGCCGGAGTTTCTTCCTATGGGATTGGGCAAATTACCAAAGCTTATTTAGCCAATGGAGCTTCGTGGGGGCCAGACGGACCCAAAGCAGTCGTCGCCAAAATCCTGGCTTCCCTAGACGAGGCTTCTATCCTGAGTCGCATCAAGGATGAATTGCGGGCTAAGCTCGACTTACAGCAGCGCAATACACAAACGCTTCAATCTTAAAGATTGTGGATTGAATCACTTGCATCGGTTGGGTTAAAGAGTGAACCCCAATATCCTGGAGGTTGTCCAGGTTAGTAAATTGCGTATCCCTAAAACAGTCCACCGTACTCTTATTCTGCTGAGTTTGACGCTTGCCGTGATGCTTGCCACGGGATTGGGGCTAAATTCTGCTCCGGTTTCGTCTACATCTGAGGTGGCTCCAGTAGAAAATCTTGATCCGAGGTTTTGGCTAGCCGATACGCTTGACCTTCAGGCTGAACTCAACGCTCAACAGGCTGGCTTGAGTGAATGGATTCAAGCAGTCAATCGGTCAAATCTTGAATTTCTTTGTTTGGGAGAAATTCACAACTCAACGTTTCGCCAATTTTTAGCACAGGAAATTTTCTCGCAACTTGACGTTGACGTGTTGATGCTAGAAGCCGACCCGCCCCAAGTTGAACAGTTTATAGCTGAAGTAGAAGCAGGCAACTCCTCTGTTGGTTTGTTTGGATCTGACATTGCTGCCGTGATTCGGGCCGTTCAAACTAGAAACCCCAATGTGCAGATTCTTGGCGTAGACGAAACGGCTGAGCAGACTGCCTGGAAAAATCTGGAGGAAGTCCATTCTGAACGCCAGCGACTAAGCCGAGACGGATTTATTGCCCAAAATATTCGTGAGCAGTTTCGTCCTGGTTTGCGTTATGTAGCGCTATTTGGTGGAAGTCACTGTGCGCTTCATGATGTCGGGCTAGGCAATTCACGTCCCTTTTTCTTACACCTGGTAGGGGTTTTGACCGCGAGAGAGCGGATGAAAAGTGTGCTGCTGGTTTCTGCGGCACAAACTAATTTATTTGCTCTGACGATGCAAAAGGTTGGCTTGAGTGACAGGGTAGCTGTATTTCCTGATGCTAGGGCGATCGCCCCCGCCACCTATAACTTTCGCTGGGATCTAAAGTCTTTTTGGGATAACTACGACGTATTAATTCACTTTCCTGGAGCTTAAGAAGGGCGATCGCCTTCCTAAAATCTGTCTCTAGTTGCTACCAGAAAAGCAGCAAAAAACTAAGAATGTTCCCTAGTAACTTTACTTGAGACACTATGGCGCTGAAACTACACGTCCCTAGCATTAACAGTCCTGATTCTGCAAATCAGCTCAAGGAAACACTTCTAACTTCAGAACCTGACGCTGACATTGAAGTGAGTGCAGAAACTCAGACTGTCACGGTCAACTCTGAGGCATCCGAGGAAACATTCAAACAGTTGATTACTGCTGCTGGACATAATCTTGCATAAAAAACTGGTGTAGCGCTACGCGCATAACTTAGAACACGTTTTTGTGTGAAAGTCCCCACTTAGCGGGAACTTTCACACAAAAGCATTTTAATCAAGGCGCGTAGCGCCATAATTTTTCCCAGAAGAAAACCGAAGAGAGGACAAAGAGCTTAAGCCCCTTGTCCTCTTTTACACTTGATGGTAGTTTTGCCTAGTTTATTGGATTAACTCGACTTTCCTAACTCCAACCTTTGGCTGAAGTACTCACTACAGTTTTAAGGTCGCGAGTAATCTCAACGTTGTAGTCAAACGGTGAGCCGCCTGAGCCTGTTTGAGTCATCGCTTTGCCATCGGGACGACGAGGCGCAAAATAGGATTGGGCTTTGACAACCAGATTGCCCTTCGAGTTGGTAGAGATGCCAGTGACGGCTAGTGAGTTGCTCTTGCCGCTGCTCAACACAGCCGACAGGTAAGCAGCATCAGTCATGTTGCCTGTCTTAGGATCGATTCGCGCTAGCACAGCAACCTTAGCGCCGCCGCCCTGCCCATAGCTCTTGAGCCACTGTTGATTTGCGCCCGACGAGGCACGCCGGAAATCTTCACTGGGTGAACCCTGAGTACCGTCTACACTGAAAACGCCGTAAAGCGATTTGCCATCCCAGAAGAGTCCATAGCCTCGACCGTCCGCACCTGTCGTCTCATAGTTAGTCTTGACCCAGTTATTACCGGGGTTTTGGCTATCAAAGCTAGCAATGATCGGGTTTTGGTTAATGCTAGAGACTTGCTGAGTGCCGATGTAGATAGTCTGGCTGCCGATGGTGACTTTGGCTGCACCTGTAGAGGCGATCGCCGCTTGACCGTCTGAACCGCCAAACTTGACCGTTCTACTGGTTACTGAAGACTGTCCGCCGCTGATGCTGCCCCCCCCACTTGAGCCACCGTTGCCACTATCCGCAGGCTTATCATTATCAACAATCGTTAGCGTTGCCTCCTTTGCATCACCCAGCTTAGCTCCTACCACATTGGTAAGAGTCAGCTTGACCGTTTCATTCCCTTCAACATCGTTATCATCCTTGAGGCTGATGGTGAAGCTCTTACTAGTCTGTCCGTCCGCAAATACCAAAGTGCCAGAAGTGCTGCTGTAGTCGTCTCCTACCTTAGCCGTGCCGCCGCTTACCGTTGCATAGTTGACGCGAACTTCGCCATCGTCACCGCTCGTGCGGTTAACGGTAATAGTTGCCGTTCCTTTATCCTCATTCACGCTGAAACCAGTTGAGCTAAACGCCAACGTACCTTTATTCAAGCTAGGAGCAGGCGCGGGCGTGGGTGCGGGTGTTGGAGTAGGCGCTGAAATTGGAGCAGGCGCGGGCGTGGGTGCGGGTGCCGGAATCGGAGCAGGTATGGGTGCAGGTGCAGGTGAGGGAGTAGGCGTGGAGCTACTCTTAGTCGGAATGAACTCGATGTAGTCTACGCGGGCGTGTTCTTCCTGTTTCTCCTTACCTAGAATCTCGATCAGATCGCCCTGTTTGACTGAAATTCCTTGAGCAACTGTGCGACGCACCAGGTTTTTGCTGCTGATCGCATTGCTACCCAGGTTTTTGTTTAAGTCCCAGGTGTCTAGCGTTTTTCCGGCAATGCGAGTTTGCAGTTGGGCAACTCCATCGGCTTCGTCAACGTAACCAACGACAACGTTATAGGTGCCCGAAGGTCCGTTAAAGTTACGGGTTGCTTTACCTGACTCGTTGTTGCTTCCTCCCTTCATCGTAATCAGGGAACCTTTTGAGGCGGCACCGTTTGACTCTTTACGGTAGGTGCTTAAGCTCATACTTTCCGCCTCAATGCGGATAGTGTCGCTGTTGCTGCGAGGCTGGACAGGAACTGGATTGGGAGCGGGTGTGGGGGTTGGCATGGAAGCAGCCAGACCGATGAAATCATCCCGACCGATCGCACTACTGCTAATTTCTTTGAGAACAGCAACGAACTTGCTAGACCGTTTGTCTTGAATCACAGTGTCTTTGGCGAAGCTGCCACTGCCCTGAGCAATCGTTAGTTGCTCAAATGCAACGCCACCCGTCACTTTAATCTTGTCTCGTCCGTCTTGAAAGTCAGTCACTACATCAGCATCTTCCAACTTTGAGGCACTGTCAGATGAGCTAAAAGTGAACTCATCTCGACCGCCGCCACCTGTGAGAATATCCTTGTCTTTGCCACCCCTCAGTTGATCTCGACCGCTGCCGCCTTCGAGAACGTCTTGACCGTCACCCCCTACCAGGGTGTCGTTACCACTGTCGCCGATCAGCCGATCGTTTCCGGCATCTCCATAGAGGCGATCGTGTCCTTCTCCTCCTTTGAGTAGGTCATTTCCGCCCCGTCCTGACAGGGTATCGTTGCCTTTATCTCCCCAAATGGAGTTGTTGCTGTTGTTGCCCGTCAGGGTATCGTTGCCCGAACCCCCTTTAATCCAGTTGTCAAGGTTGGCATAGTCGGCGCTTGTGCCAACGCTGCCAGCACCATTGGCGCTGAGGATGGATGTCATCCCATTTTTAGGAGTTAGCGCATCAGGGATCTGAGCTAGATTAGGGGTTTGAGCTGTACCAGATTCCGTAGAAAACAAGGTTATACCTCCAAATTTGTTGGACGTTGAATGCCAAATGATTTACGAAAGGCATGACCCTGAACCTTCAGAAACCAGCAGGTGAGTCAGTCTGACAAAAGCTTGCCCGTGATAACAGCGCTAAATTGACGCACAACAAACTCTCTCCAAATCCATGAGGCAATATCACCTCCGGATCTGGCAGCAAAGCTAGTCACTAGCGCTTTAGAAAATCGGTAAATGCTCAGTTTGTTGGGTCTAGACTCAGCCGTGATCTCAGAACTGATCTAACGTTGCTGGCTTCAACACCCCAGGCGTAAGTTTCGCCTCATGAACTATGTCTTGCCTCAGAGAGAAAAAGTTCCCAAGAAGATCTTTAAAGTTCTATCTTTTGAGCGATCGCCATCTTCAAAAAGCTCCTTTAGAAAACTGTAACCTAGCGGCAAAAGCACCATGCAGCAAAGTTTACTCTAGGTGAGATGTATCTTAATTTGCTCAATTTCACTCTTCTAAACATGAGATTCAGCTTGGCTGAAGGAAGCTCTATTAAAAGGGTTCTTGAGTGGTAGAAGCTATTACGTTGTAATATATAAAACCTCTTCTCCACATCAGAGATATCTCTGATCCTAAGCTCAGTAATTCTGCGGAATCGAGGCTAGCCGCTGGTGATAAAGGCTAACGATCTTAGCAACAACCTCATCAATAGTAAGTTGATCAGTTTGAATTTCGATCGCATCTTCTGCCTGACGAAGAGGAGCGATGCTGCGGGTGCTATCTTTGCGATCGCGCTCGTAAATGGTGCGCTCCAGTTCTTCTAGATTGACTTCTGGCTGTCCCTGGTTCTTCAGGTCAAGCTGCCGCCGCCGGGCCCGCTCTTGCACCGAAGCAGTCAGGAAAATTTTTAGCTCAGCATCGGGAAACACGGACGTACCGATGTCGCGACCGTCCATTACAATTCCGCCCTTGCGTCCATACTGCTGCTGCTGTTTCACTAGCGATCGCCTGACTGCGGGCTGGGCCGCAATCGTTGAAACATGAGCGGTCACCTCTGCGCTGCGAATTGCTTGAGTTACATCCTGCCCATTTACCCAAACTCTAGGGGTAGAGGGCAAACTTTTGACCTGATTTTCTAACTCAAGCTGGCACTGGCTCACCAGTTCGGCGATCGCAGGCTGATCGTCTAGTGCTACCCCTGATTGCATCACCAGCCAGGTTACAGCCCGGTACATTGCTCCAGTGTCTAGATAGAGCAGTCCTAAAGTTTGGGCGACCTGACGAACGACAGTAGACTTGCCAACTCCAGCGGGCCCATCAACCGCCAGGATGGGCTGACGGTTTCGCAGCACCACATTATCGATCAGGCGGGTTGAACCAATGTGAGCGGCGATCGCCAACAGACCCGACTCCTCCACCCACTCTAACGGGGCTAGAGTAACTGGATCGACTAGCTCCACATACTCCGGCTTCACGGCTGGCACGGTTGTCAGTTCTGCTTGAACTGCCGTTAACAAATCGCTGCCCTTCAGATTGCCCGCCCGAAACAATTGTTCAGCCTGCTGCAAACTGCGGTAGAGAACAGTTGCTTGCGATCGCTCCTCTTCTGTCAAATACTGGTTGCGTGAACTCAGCGCCAATCCACTCACTTCTCGCACAATCGGACAACTGACAATTTCTACCGGAACGTTTAAGTCTGCGACCACTCTTCGCACAATCGCTAGCTGCTGAGCGTCTTTTTGCCCAAAGTAAGCTCGGTCAGGCTGCACTAGATTGAGTAACTTGGTCACTATAGTTGCGACCCCCTCAAAGTGTCCGGGGCGAAAACGTCCACACAGAGAGGCGATCGCCGCCGCGGGGGGCAGCACTTGAGTCAGAGCATTATTTACAGAAAGAACGGTGCCATATAACTCTGAAGCAGTGGGTGCAAAAACTACATCAACGCCTGCCTGTTCGCACTGCTGCTGATCTTGCTCCAGCGTTCGAGGATAGGTCTGAAAATCTTCGTTTGCCCCAAATTGCAGCGGGTTGACAAAAATACTTACCACAACCAAATGGTTATCTTGCCGCGCTCGATGGATCAGGCTCAAGTGTCCTCTGTGAAGCGCTCCCATCGTTGGCACCAGTCCTACTGTTACGGGATTCACATCAGCTAGCTTTTGCCCAGCTAGCTCCTGCTCAGACCGCCTGAGATGCAAATAACAGCGTAATCCAGCAACCGTTGTAAACAGGCGCACCGCAACCCCCAGATTTAACTCTACTCCCGCCTAGTAGTCTACAAAATTCCACAAACAACCTGCCTATACTTTACGTTCGGCGCACAAACTCGACCTAGCTCATGACTGCCGTTAACGCCATCACCTTCTGCAATACCTCCTCTGGCTGAATGGGGCTAGTCAGACAATCATCCGCACCCGCTAGAAAGCAATGTTTTTGGTTTTCTGGCAGGGTGTCGCCCATCAGCGCGATGATTTTGAGCCTTTTTGTAGCGGGATTTTGGCGTAGCTGGCGGATTAGGCTATGTCCGTCGATGTCAGGCAGTTGCAGGTTGACAATGATGGTAATCGGCTGAAGAACTTCGAGTTGGCTAATCGCTGCCGACCCTTCTATCATCCATACCACCTGATATCCAGCAGCAGTCAGCATTGGGTAAATCAGATTTGCGCTTTCCTCTTGCCCTTCAATTAGAACAACTTGTCCGGCGGGCTGGGTCGGTGGAAGCGGCAGATCTGATTTTTTGGGCGCAACTCCACCTGTCGGAGTCCGAGGGGCAGGCAGGCGCACCGTGAAGACAGAGCCAACGCCAACGGTTGAGTCTACTTCAATCCAGCCGCTGTGTAGCTCGGCTAGTTGTTTGGCGAGAGCCAGTCCCAGCCCTGTGCCTTCATACTGGCGGCGATAGGATTGGTCAAGCTGCTGAAATTTTTGAAATAGGAGCGATCGCTGATGTTCAGGAATGCCAATTCCCGTGTCTTTGACTTGAAACGTCGCAAACTCTCGACTCCCAAAGACTCGCAGCGTCACCTTGCCGCCCGCTGGAGTAAATTTGATGGCGTTGCTGAGCAGATTAAACAGAATTTGTCGAACCCGGTGCGGGTCAGCAGTAAAGCGATCGCACTCCGGTTCCAGGTGCAAATCAATTTCTAAACTGACCTGCTTGGTTTCAGCTTTTTCTGCAAAGGCTTTAAGGCTTTGCTGCGCTAGCCTGGAGAGCGAAAACTCGCTTAGGTTGAGGATTGTTTTGCCTGCCTCTAACTGCGACAGATCGAGAATGTCGTTGATTAGCTCCAGCAAATGTTCGCCGCTGTCGTGAATGATTTGCAGACAGTCTCGCTGCCGCTGGTTTAGCTCTCCCAACGACCAGCGCAAGAGCGTTGAGGACATTCCAATGATGCAGGTGAGTGGCGTTCGCAGTTCATGGCTCATTGCAGCCAGAAACTCACTTTTTGCCCGATTTGCCGACTGAGCCGCCAGCATCGCGTCGTGTAGCTCCTGGGTGCGTTCAATCACCTGATGTTCCAATATTTGAGACTGCTGTTCTGGCTCAGAAGGAGAATTGGAGCTAGCTATCGATGCAGGTGAGAGGGCTGCAATTAGCCGCAGGGTAAATTCGGTTTGAATTCGAGCATTGTTAGGACGCAGCTTTGCAGAAATTTGTTTGATGGTTTGGGGAAAGGTCGGTTTGTGAGGCAAGGCGCTAAGCTGATGCAGGAAGGTGGCGATCGCCTCTGGTTCAAAAGTTAAGTTAAACTGGCACGTCTGCCACTTATCCTGAAAACTATTCTTCTCCGCTGGAGAAACTCGCCACAGCAGAGCGCTAAATGGCTTTGACACAACCAGCGTAAATTGCCCTACTCCGCTCTGTTCAAGCTCCTCCAGCACGGTTGAACTTTCTGTCAAAACCAGCGTTTCCGCCTCAGTCACGTGAACCATCTGCTGCAACAATTCTTGTAACTGTTGGAAGGTGGACATCGATACGGTTTGACAAAACGACGGTTTGAGAGCAGACATACTTCGATCCATTAACATGAAATCCTCAGACGAGGAGGTTGCACCAACAGTCAAAACCTGAGCGGTTTTGACTCCTCAAGCGGATATGGTATCTTACCCCTCTGCCTTACTTTGCTAATATCAAGAATCTCTTGATAGTTGATGCTGATTTTAGTAATCAACCGTTACTTACAGCGTCTTTCAAGTGGGTAAACCCCAGCAGGGGCGAACGTCCGTTCGCCCCTACAGGAATTTATGTTTTACGCAAGTCAAAACAACTGCATATAGCGTTACGCACGTACCTCACAGTGTGCGCCAGAGCAAGCAGACGATTGCATTCCTAATAGCTGATATAGGTTGCTTTGCTGTTGTTTTCCTCTGGGCGCAACGCAATCAATCCATCGCACGTTGAATAGCTCTGGTTGCTGAAGTTGTTCAACTACAGACTCACTCAACAGCACAGGGCAACCATAGAACTTAGTGAGTTCTTCTAGACGGGCGGCAGTATTGACGACATCTCCAATTACGGTAGAGTCCATCCGTTGCTCTGAGCCGAGGGTGCCAATGATTGCTTGGCCCGTATGGATGCCAACGCCAATGCGAATCGGGTCTGCCAGGTTAAATCGAGTGCGCTCAAGGTTAAAATTACTCAAAGTTTGCTGCATGGCGATCGCCGCCGTGAGCGCATCTTGAGCGTGATGGTCGGGGCGATCAAACACCGCCATAATTGCGTCGCCCAAGTACTTATCAATAAACCCGTGATGAGTTTTAATCGCCTCATCCATGCGCTTGAAGAAGGCATTTAGCCAGTCAAAAGTCTCGCTAGCAGGTTGAGATTCGGCAATGGCGGTAAACTCTCGGATATCAGAAAATAGGATAGTAACTTCTGCTTCGGTAGCGTTGCCAACCTGGATAGAGTCTAAACCTGTGGGTGCAATGCGCGACAGAAGCTGATCGGGCACAAACAAACGCAGCTTCTCAAGCAGAGCTTCGTTCACCTGCTCAACCGTCTCGACCTGCTGGTTTAAGTCTGGCTGCATTTCATGAGACGACTGGACTGGGGCCTGTCCCTGAGCATCTCGAAGCTGCTGTAATTGCAGCATACTGGCAATTTTGGTGATTAGCAGGCGCTGATCAACGGGTTTCGTGAAGTAATCATCACCCATGACTTCTAGCCCCATGAGGTGCGACTCTTCATCTGAAAGTGCTGTGAGAAAGATAACGGGAGTAGCCTGTAGCTGAGTATCGGCACGTAGCTCACGACAAACATCAAAGCCGTCCATTCCGGGCATCATCACATCCAGTAAAATTAGACTGGGCTGCTCGGCGCGGGCGATCGCCAGTGCTTCTACTCCAGACTTAGCGGATTGGGTCAGATACCCATGAGAACGAAGCAACGCTTCCAGCAAAAATAAATTACCTGGGTCATCATCTACTAACAGAATGTAGGAAGCGCCGTCTGACATAAACCTAACTCAAATGTGGAAATGCAGTCAGCATCGTTACTCGTTTGGGCACAGTTTATACCTGATTTGCTACCCCTGATTTTTTTGTGATAACTAAAAAAATCATGCTCCAAGCCTGATGCTCTATAGGGGTTTGAATGCCCCTGCTGAATGCCCCTGTCGAGTACCCCTGGAGGTGCATGGAAGTTCTTTTCGCTGCGAACTCTATACAAGTCTAATCTCAGTTTTAAGTGAATTCAGGGAAATGATAAGAAATCAATCCTTAGGCAGACTTTAAGCATTAGAGAATAGGAGAAAGGCTCTGGTTAGGTGCTGTTTCTCTCAGTTCTATTTGTTCTGATTCTGTTTCTGTGGGAGCCATTTCTGGGGAATCGGTTTCTGGCTCGGTCAGGTTCATCATAGGCAAAGCCAGTTCATAAACTTGCTCAATGCCAAAGGGGTCTCGTACTACCATGCGAAGGAGGCGATCGCCTGGTATATCCACAACAGCACTCACTTCACCCGCTGGGCTGACAGGTAACGGCTGCTGATTCACCAATACTTCACTTCTAGCGGGCACGGTCGCTGTAACTTGAAGCCGCTCGACCCCGGCCTCGGTGACAAACTGGAATCTAAGTCGCGTATCTTCAGGGGCGGGGCGGGGTTCTGTGGGCGGTTGCCCCGGTGTTAGCTGGCTAAAATAGCCCGGTTGAATCAGTTCAGTCTGCCCCTGAGCCGTCACTTCAACCAGTCCTTCAAAAGTGGTGACTCTGGTTTCACCCGTTGGCAGCACAACGACGCTAAACTCCGTGCCACGAACCCCTGCGACCCCGGCAGGCGTGTTTACGCGAAAGCTGGATTCGGGGTTTGTAAAGGTTTGAATGTTGGCTCTCACTTCTCCTTCTTGGAGCGAGAGTTCGGTTTGCTGTCCACCGCTGGGTGTCGTGGAAACCTGATCTACTGCTAACTGAGTATTTTCTGAGACTGCAACAGTGCCTGTGTCGTTGTCCAGGACTAAAGTAGTGCCAGAGTCTTCGCCTGTTGTGATAGCTGTTGCGCGAGCCTGAACGCGATCGCCCACCTGTACGGGTTGCTGCTGCGAAGTGACATTTCCCTGAACCTCTCTCACTTCTAAATAACGGGACTGCTGTAGCGGTCCGCCCCCTCCTGCCCAAGCAGGTGACACACCCACTATTAAGCCACCCGCCAGCAATACTCCCTTGAGAGTCGCAGCAGCAGGTAAATGCAGTAAATTTGTGAGCGTACTCATAGGTAATATGACCTGTCAATTAAAGTTTTAGCAGAGTTTAATATTTTTTTTGCACTTGAATGAGAGACTGAGTTTCGGTTTGGCATTGTTCCAATGCAAGACTCACATCTAACCTTCAATTCCAGCATTCATACTAAAATTTGGTTTTCCGCTTAATTGCTGCTTCTTAGCACAGAAAGTTAACGTGAATTTGATAGTGCCCTTTCAGCCGCGTGACGTGCATCTGAAAAGACATGATTCTGAGCGTTTGTCGAGATAAACGTTGCCCAGGACAGAAATATTGATTTTTTTTAGAAGCTCATGCGCTCCCAGGCTAACTCTCCAGGTTGCTTCAAATGCCAGCGCAACAGATGAGCGGGTTGTTCAGCAATCAACTGGGGCAGTCCGATCGCCCGTCGAGGGGCTGTGGTTGCCAGGGCGATCGCCTCTCCCACTTCACAAACGCCCCACTTCACCAGGTTTTGCACTCCCACTAAGAGGGGTAATGTCGTACCTGCCAGAGTGCCATTCTGGAGTTGTGCTGTGCCGTTTTGCACCTGAATTTGGCGATTGTCCCAGGGATAGGTGCCGTCGGGCAAACCCAGTGGCGCGAGGGCATCACTAACCAGGAAGATTCCTAAACTGTGGGGGATGTGCGATCGCGTCCCTCGTCCAACCCGCAGCAGCAAATCGACCATCAGCGGTGAGACGTGCTGACTGTCTGCAATTAGACCGCAGTAAATCTCTGGGTTTAGCAGTGCCGCCCCTAAAAGCCCTGGTTCGCGGTGGTGCAGGCTGGGCATGGCGTTAAAGGCGTGCGTCACCATTGAAGCCCCCTGCTGAAACGCAGCTTCTGCCTGAGCCGCAGTCGCCTGAGAATGTCCCAAACTCACCGTAATTCCCAAAGATTTAAGAAAAGGAATGACCGTTTCTGTCGGGTCAAGCTCTGGAGCCAGCGTGATGACCCTCACTAGCGAGGCGTAGTCGCCTAACACCCGCTTGACCTGATCTAGCTGCAACGGCAGCAAATATTCTTTGGGATGGGCACCGCGCTTTTCCAGGTTGAGAAACGGGCCTTCTAGGTGAACGCCTAGAATTTGGGCAGATTGCTCAGGCTGAGGCTGTTCTAGAAAAGTGGCGATGGTGTGGAGCGATCGCCCAATATTCTCAATCGCAGTCGTCACCAGCGTCGGCAGAAACCCATCTACGCCTTGCGTCCAAAGGAAACGGCAAATTTCAGCTAGCTGATCTAGATGATTCAAATTCAGGTCGGGGAATGCCAACCCCAGCGCACCATTAATTTGCAGATCAACGCCACCCTGAGAAATCCAATCGCCCTTCACATCTAGCACCCGCAAATCAGGCGGCAGAATGTGCTTTACACCCGCAGCCATCGGTGCCGCAGTGCAAATTCTGCCTTGACGGATGCAAATTCGGTAAAGCTCATGGTAGCCAACCAACCGAGCGTTGATAATATCTAGAGAATAGTCAGGCATGGAGGAGGGAAGGGGAG
>Ga0224723_1000127_pt1 | contig 49255 bp, 46 predicted proteins | sample Balambano_FR2_Me_FD_161647 | JGI IMG/M metagenome (GOLD analysis project Ga0224723, IMG submission 161647) | Freshwater sediment microbial communities from Lake Towuti, South Sulawesi, Indonesia - Balambano_FR2_MetaG | ecosystem: Environmental > Aquatic > Freshwater > Lake > Sediment | place... | reverse complement strand
TGCTGTTTAATATAACTTAAATTTATCGTCTTGTTTGTTTTACACAATCAAAACTTATCTTCAACCTTGCTTGAATAATTTAGTCAAGCCTTGTCTTATTTTTTTACTACTTTTTCAGCAACCCCTATTTGGATAATAGTCGTAATAGTACTGCTTGCAAACAACGGTCAACCATTAGCGACTGCAACACTAGGGCTAAGAGGAATAATTAATCAAACAAACCAAACCCTCTTAGCTTCAACATCTGCTTCTATCCAACTACAAGAAGCCTATCAACAAGTGATGCTCAAAACAGGGAAAGGAGATGCGATCCAATCATTAATTGCTCAGTGTAATGCAATTGCTGACCCAACACAACAAGCTGACTGTTTACAAAATGCTTCCAAGCAAGCTAAAGAAATCGAATCAGAACTTGATAATGATAACCGAGCAGATTGGCTTAAGGGAATCAGTGACTTTTTTAACACTAACATTTTTCAATTAACAGTACGGGGTTGGTTGCTAGCTCTTGCAATTGCATTTCAATGGATAATTGAAGTATGTATGTTATTAACAGCACTACTGGGACCGTTAGCTGTGGGAGGTTCCTTGCTTCCTTTAGGTAATAAAGCAATTTTCGCGTGGTTAACAGGTTTCTTTTCTGTAGGAATGATAAAGCTTTGTTTCAATATAATTTCTGGCTTAGTAGCAACACTGGTACTGAATACTAATAATAATGACCCAATGATTTTTGCTTTTGCAATTGGTATTCTTGCTCCAATTTTATCTGTAGTTTTAGCAGCAGGTGGAGGGTTAGCTATTTTCAAAAGTTTTTCCAGTATTGCGAGCTTAGGACTTTCCTCTGTTATCACGAGAATAGTTACAAGAATCTAGGTAAAATTATGAGTGTTTCTGACAAAAATCTAGATTTAGAAAACTGCGAACGCAGGAGGTTACGTTTTTTAAACCGTGCTTCTAAACAATTTTCCACTGGTGATACTTTAGCATTATTTGCTGTCGGCACTTTTGGGCTACATCTGATTACCTTATTTACAATTTTCCTACTGTATGATTCTTACTCACAATTAAGTAAAAAAGCACCTCCTTCTTTGGTTCAACTAGAAACAGGTAAGTCAATAAAAGTCGCACCTATCGGTAGCCTTGAGCGCGCTCCCCAAGTAGTTTTACGGTTTGTTTCCGACACAATGACTTTGATGATGAACTGGTCGGGAATGCTAGCACCCACAACAGTTGAAGAAACTGCCAAACCCAAGCCTGACCCTGGTATTGATATTCGTTCCCTAACAAATAGCCGGGGTAAAGTAGCTTCTAATACGTGGCAAGCATCTCATGCTTTATCTGAAGATTTTCGTAAAGAATTTTTAAAACTGCTCGCTGATATTACACCACCAGGAGTTTTCAAGGGCAGAACACAAGTAGTTTTAGTCCCACTTTCGATTCAATCACCTGTTAAAATTACTGAAGGTAAATGGAAAATCAAAATGATTGCTAATCTGACTATATTTGACCAAAGTAGTAACTTAGGAGAAGTTATTCCTTTTAATAAAGAAATTTTTGTTCAAGCAGTCGAAGCTCCTGAATACCCAGGAACAATTGATGGATTAGCAGCAGTAATCTATCAAGTGCGTTCGAGCGGATTGGAAATTTATGCAATCAGAGATTTACCGCAGGAGAATTTATAATGCAGGAGTCTCAAGACGAAAACAATTTAGAAAAACAACCAGCAGAAAGTTCTAACCAAAATTGGGATGAAGGAAGTTTTGCTCGATTGCTCGGTTTGGATGAAGAAGTCAATAAAATAGGCTCACCAAGTGAAATTGAGTCTGTTGTTGACCCGATAAGTGAAACAAACTCTAGTAACCAATTTTCTCACAATGTTATTGCACAGGATGAAATATTTGATAATCCACAATTAGGAAAGACACAACCAACTTTTGCCAGCAATCCCTTTGCAAAATTTGGTGCAGTGGGATTAGTAATGCTTGTTATATTTGGTGCGGGAGCAACATTTTTAAATACGATTATGTCTGGTACACCAAAAGTCGCACCCAAAATTACGGCAACTGGTGACTCAAAACCGAAAGTAGAAATTGCTCCAGATGCGAATCCTCAATCCTCAGAGACAGGGAAACTAAAAGCTGAATTGGCTTTGGGTACTCAAGCAGAAAAAATTAAGTCACTGGAACGTTCTAAAAATCCTAAAGCTGCTGTGGGACAACGAAAAATTAAAAGTAGGAATGATTTAAACAGACGCACTCCATCACAAATTGCTTCTAGGGAAGTACGCCCACCAGCACAAATTTCTTATATACCTCCCTCATATCCTAGTCGTTACTCAGTTAGTAGAGATTATACTCCTCGTGTTGCTCAACGTAGCCGATTAGAACAAACTGTAGCGAACGCTACACCAACTTTTAACAAAACTCCTGTGCCTTCGGGCGACCCAATGTTGGAATGGTCAAAAATCAATCGCTTGGGGAGTTATGGTAGCAGTGAGATTGCTTCAGCTAATATTGCATCTGCGACTAAGGAGCAACTAAATAATAATGTTGTTAGCCAACAACCAACTTCACCTATTAATATTCCTCGTGCAACACCAGTTTTAACGGTGTCTAATGAAACAGTTGAAACCTTGAGTTCTCTTGAACCACTGCACGCAGAAGAAGCAGTTATTATAAACAGCTTGCCTTCACAACAACTAATGGTGGGTACAACTGCATCTGCAAAGTTAGTTACACCGATAGTTTGGGGTAAACGTTTGACGAATAACACCGATAAAAGTTCACAGACTCCAACAAAAGGAGAAAAATTTATCGTTCAACTTACGGAACCTTTAAGCACAGAATCAGGTTTTGTGAGCTTACCAAAAGGCTCTCAAATAGTTGCCCAAGTAACTGACATCCAAAAATCAGGGCTTGTACAACTGGAAGCTACACAAGTTGTAATTGACTCTCAAGAATATGTCCTTCCACCAGGAGCAATTAGTATTCGTGGAAACTCTGGTCAACCATTAATAGCGTCGTTGTGGGGAGATAAAGGAGGCGAAATAGCTTCACAGGATGCCCAAACATTTGTTGTTGGGTCTTTAGCTAAGGTTGGTAAAGTGCAAAACCTTCCCAAGGAAGAACAAATTTCTACATCTTCAGGGTTTGGTGGGACAACTACTTTTTCCTCCACGAGGCAAGGACGTACTAATATTCTCGGAGCATTTATGGAAGGCGGGTTTCAGCCACTGACCCAACAAATTTTAGAGCGCAACCAGCGATCGCTCGCCCAAATTCAGCAGCGAGAACAGGCTTGGTATATCAAAGCAGGTACAAATGTACAGATTTTTGTGAATCAATCTTTTCAATTTTAGGAGAGAGCCATTAGACAGTAAGCGCTTGGGAGTACGTAAAAGTCGGAAGGTAAAAACGGCAAAATTTTTATGAATGTTTTTCTTGGATATACGGCTGTTACTGTTTCAATGTCTACAATGTTCAACTTTACAGGTTTTGCGTTACCTGTAATTGCTGGTGAAAACCCTGGAGGTGTACTGCGGATTTCGCAAGAAATAGCAACTGGTAACAGTTTCACACAAATACCGTTAGTTGAGTTATCACCAGGATATGGGGTAAATATTTCCTTTATTCGTACTGGCGAAATAGTAGAGAAGGTTTGGTTGGATAATCCAGGTATTGCTTCACTCGATGTCGATGGATGTTTGTCAGGTTTGGGACGTGAATGCGAATCAAGTGGCGCAACAGTTATACATCTACGGCGAATTAACCCATTAAATGTGCCGCAGTTACCTAAGACGACTAGCAGCTTGCTGACAGTGGTAACAAAAGGTAACTCTCGGCGACAATTATACTTATTTCAAGTTGCAATGGGTGACACGAATCCTAAATATCACACTATCGAAGTTACACCCACTTCAGATGTTGATTTAGAAATCAAAGATTTACCCGTTACTAGAAATATTTCAAATTTGAACTTAGTTAGTCGAGGACTAGAAATAGCTGAAGGGCGCAGTTTAATTTCACCTAACTCTAGGTTATGGAGACGGATTGAGAACTTTTTACTTACTGTGAAAGCTGGAGATTCAATATCAAACGCAGCCCAAAAAAGCGGTATTTCGTTGCAGTTGGTAAATCGGTTAATTCAGTTGGGGAACACTTCACAATTGAATAAATTAAGGCAGGATCTAATTAATAATTCAAACGATAAAAACTAAAAGGTAAGAGTAATGAAACTATCAAATCGCTACTTAATTTTAGTATCAGGACTTAGTTTAGCGATACTAATTACCAGTACAATTCCCATTTCATCGCAAGCGCAAGGTGCATCTAATTCGCCGCTATCTATCCAAACTCAAATTCCCACTGTCTCTTGGCAGAATACACGCCTACCTGACTGGAATCAAATTACTTTTACTCAAATGCCAGCCATTAGTGAAGGAGGCTCATTTCAAGCACCAGCGAATGTTGCAGAAAAACTAGGCTATAATCCCTCTCGTAGTTGGAATGCTGGACAAACTCCTGACAAATTTATGATGTTAGGTGATTTTCAGGATGCTTTTAAACTGCAAAACTTTTCACTTTCTGATATTGAGCAAATTGTTGGCTTGGGTTTAGATTCAACTAGCTTAGATAGTTTTGGTGTTATCAAGCTGCAAACTTTAAATAGTTTAGTTAAGTCTATACCTAACTTAAAAGAGGTTTCGATTGCTGAGGTAAAACCAATTTTTGATTTATTATCACAAGAACTATCAAAATCGTTTAATCCGAATCAAACGATAGGAGATTTACTAGAACAATCACCACATTTAGGTAAGCTGGAATTTAAAGCTTTGAATTTAGAGCCTTACAACTTAGATTCTATCCCTGAATTATCAATTACACCAATCGGAGCATTTGCCAATTGGCAAGGAGTTTATATTGATGAAATTCCTGGTTTACCTAACGTTCCTTTCTCTCAATTCCCCAATCCAATTAACACTATTGGAGCAGAGATAGGTATTGTTGATGTTGCCTTTGGAACTGACGAGCAATTGCGTAACCGTACTGTTTCAGGAAGTAATAAAGAAGGTTTTGCAGTGCAATGTAATAAATATTGCGCTCACGTAGAGTTATCAGGTTCACCTGCTATATCTGGTAAAGCTTGGGTTAGCGGTAAATACCAGTTAGTCAAGGGTGGTAAGGGAATTCTTAGTTCGGTTAACGCTGGGAAAGAGCCTACGGGTAGACATTTGTTTGGTGATGCTTTTAAAGTAGCTGTTTGGGATGTTTCAGAAGTAGATGGGATGATGTCTCAATCTCTATTTTTCCGCGTTTGTATGCGAAATAGTTTTGTTGATTTCGGGTGTACTCCCTATTTTATTGGTCCCGTTCCCTTTATGACTTATAAAGAAAAAGACTCTATATTTTTAGGTTTAATTGATGCAAATGGAGAAGATTCTACTTCTACTCCTACTGGACTAAATAGTAGTGGGTTTAGTTTTAATAATTCGACCTTTGTTTCAAGTAGTAATGTATCTAAGTTACTACCTGTATTTAAGGGCAATTGTAACAAACAACATTCATCTGGTACTAATATTAATGCTTTAAGTGCTGCGCTATCAGGTGTAGAAAACAACTATAGCTTGATTGGAAATTATGTATGTGATTCGTCAGGTAATTGCGGTCGCTCACTGGGTGCAATGCAGTTGATGTCCTATCGTCCTGATGTGCGGAGAATTATTGCGAGTAAAGAAAGCGGGTCTGAATTTCTTGCGAAGTTAGATAGGAGAGAAAAAATAACAGGTGAGGAAATGACGCAGTATTTTTCACCTTCAGAACAACAAACTTTAATTGCATCAGATGTTAACCAATTACTCAATAAAGCATTGCAGCAGATTGATCCTAATACAGGAAAACCTTTTACGGGCAACCGATTAATTGAACGTGTAGGTCAAATGTATTTTGCTGGTACTGAAGTTCCTGTGGATGCAACAGTTAGCGATGTTAGTGGTAAATTATCGGTGAGAGCATATGGTAGTAATCTAGCTGGTAAATATACGAAATCGCTACAATCAATGGGTTGCGTTAAGTAAAAAGTTACAATGGATATTCTTTGGGGGATTTATGCAGCTAATTTTAAAGTTTTATTCTGGACTAAAATTTTCTAAATATCAAGTTATTGCTGCGGTAGTATTTGTTTTATTTTGTATACTTATCTCTTTCAAGTTAAATTTAACAAATCATATTCCCTTACCTACTTGGAAAAATGCTCAAGGGAATGCGCCACAATTTTTAATAAAAAATGCAGTATCTTTTACTGATACAAGTATTATAGATGAGAAATCAATCCTTGTAATGCAAATTCCCTCTTCTGGTTCTGGGAAGGTATATATTTTTGATTTTCGCTCATCACAATTATGTGGCACTGGCGGATGCGTTTATCCAATGTACCACGAAAGAGGAAAGTTACTTTTGCTCTTAATTGCGAACCCTAACTTACCACCAAAAGAAGATTTGATTAAAATCTCAGATACAGTGAACCAGGGTTTTCCTTGCTTGGTGATTACCCAAAATACAACTATATACAACATGGTATCCCATATCCAATATTGCTACGAAAGTGGTAAATATGCCCGCTTCAACGAATCTTTAACTTCAATTTAGGAGAAATAAAAGTTTTGAATAATTGCACTTCAAAATATGGATATATACAACAAATACCAATAGCCACACCGCAAACTCTACAGATTGAAAGATTAGTAAATTTGATGAAATCACAATCCGGATTATTACTATTGGGTTGTTTCATTGTTATTGCTGTTTGTCAGTTTTTATCAGGAAGTAATTATAAAAATAAAGTTGCTACCAGCTATTGGGGTGGTAGTCCGGAAAAATCAAGAGCTGCACGTAAGGCGAAAAAACAAGTCACAAAACCAACCCGTAACTCAGTAGCGCTTTACGTTGGTACTCCTGTAAAAATGCGCGATCGCTTAGAAAATAATTGGCGTTCTAAGGGATTGCTGACAACTCAAATCACTCTTTCTCAACGAGTAAACAGATTAATTTCAGCTAACTCAACACTATATATTCCTGATGCTCAAAGAGGTATTACCGTTGTTGGTGCTGCGGGTTCTGGTAAAACTTTTTCAGTTATAGACCCTCTCATCCGTAGCGCTTTTGACCAAGGCTTTCCCATGTGTCTTTATGATTTTAAGTATCCAGCACAGGCTAAACGTGCCGTAGCATATGCAATCAAACGGGGTTACACCGTTAGGGTATTTGCACCAGGTTTTCCTGAGAGCGAAACTTGTAATCCTTTAGATTTGTTACAAGACGAAGAAGATGCGATTTCCTCTGGACAGCTTACGCAAGTTATCTCGCGTAACTTCGACCGTGGTGGAAGTAATACGGGCGATAAATTCTTTGAGGAAGCTGGGGATAGTTTGGTTGAAGGAATTTTACTCGTTACTAAGGCGATAAAAACCTTAACTGGTGAAGATAAATACTGCGATTTAATGATGGCCCAGGCAATTTTATCATTGCCGAATCTGCCATTACGTTTGGAAGCGGCTTCCAAGGACAAGCTGAAAGTTTGGACTTCTCGCCCGCTTTCTCAGTTAATTAGCGTCAAAGATTCCGAAAAGACGGCTGCATCAATCATTGGTACTGCCCAAAGAATGTTTCAACGTTTTCTCAAACGCGATTTTGTTGGTGCTTTTTGTGGTAAAACAACTCTACCTTTGGATTTGGATGGTAAACAGTTAATTGTATTTGGGCTTGACCGTAATAACCGGGATATCGTCAGTCCTCTACTTGCTGCCATCTTACATATGATTGTAACGCGCAACATTACTCGTACCGTACCGCGCTTGGATCCTTTAATAGTTACCCTTGATGAATTACCAACTTTTTACTTACCAGCCCTCGTCAACTGGCTGAATGAAGGACGCGAGGATGGTTTTATAGGTATTTTGGGGTATCAAAATATAGCTCAACTAGAGAAAGTTTACGGTAAGGAATTGGCGAGAGCTATTTTGGGAGGTACGGCAACCAAATTTATTTTTAATCCCCAAGACCCTGATTCTGCTAAATTGTTCAGCGAATATCTGGGGGAGATGGAAATTAAGTTTAACTCAAAATCGCGAAGTACGGGGAAAGGAGGCGGTTCTCGTAGTACTAACGAACACTATCAAAAACGGCATTTGTTGGAGCCAGCACAGTTTGCAAAGATGGGTACAGGAAAAGCCGTGATAATTAACCCTGCTTACACCCGTGGTAGTGAGGCATATGTCCCTTTGTTACAAGCGGTAAAAGTACCTCAAGCTGATATTAAAGAAATGAATTGGTCTGAATCAAAGTGGGATAGTGTTAGAGACAAGTTAATTCAAAATAATTCGACACAAATCAGTGATTCAGAACGTTCTCAGCAATTTTTAGAACGACGTTCTTTAGCAGAGAAATTATTTCCTATCCCTCAAGAAACGAATGATTTGCCCGACCCAGAAGAATTAGCAAATGTTTTTTAAATAATAGTAATGCAAACACCAAAAGTTGATTGGAGTCCAGAGGTTTATTTTGTATTATCACAGTATCCTCAGTGGCAGCAAAGAGTTATTGAAGTATTTAGTAAACCAATTTTAGCGGTGACTTATTACCCACAAGTTATTGAAGTATTTGACCAGTATGGCTTATTAGCTGGTAGACTAAATAACTGTTTTTCCTATGAATCCAGTCGCACAAGCATTGAAGAAAGTGATTTTACTGCTTGGTTATTTGATGGAGAATTAGTTGTTTTCTATGTAGGTTCTTTCCTTGTTATTAATCGGTTAAAGTTGTTGACATTAGTTTGGAAAAAATTATATGCCTGATATATTTACCGTTAATTCTGCTGATGCAACTGCAATCCAACAGCATTACGAAGAAGTTATTGAAGTATTACTACGAACTTTATTAGATGCAAAAGAAGAGAGTAACGGTTTAAAAATATTTGATGATGGTAGGTTAGTTTACGGACGAGACAGTAGTAATCAATTTCGTGATGTAGACGCACCCAATGACGTGGCTTCTCAAAGAGTAGTATCAGAGCTATCTGGGCAATTTTTAAATCCTCAACTCATTGCTGAAATACAACAATTACATTCTACACCTGTTGGAGAGGTGGTTAAAGGAGCAGTAAACAAAAGAGTTGAGGTGGATGGGCAAGTTATTTTACAATCCGATGATGACGGTAAAGTAACTGTAAATCCTTTATTCCAACCTGAAATTATTCAAAATACAACGTATCAAAAGCCCGTTGATACAAACCAAGTTAAGTACTCGAATTTTTTATTAAAAGATGCTAATGCTCCAGGGACAGAAGTACAAAAAGATGAAAATTTATCTTCTAACCCTGGTTCAATAAGGGTAATAGAGTCTCTAAAAAAATTAGAAAATACTCCTTTAACAAGTCTACTTAATGCTGAAATTGAGCAATTGCAAGCTGAGATAAAAACATTACAGCAAGAACAGAGCTTGTATCAAGAGTTAATAAAACACAGGTTACAGCAACCTCAGAATACTTCATGGTGGCAGCAAACTATAAATAATATTTCTGTTATACTTGGTAGCGTCACTTCTACTGTAAAAATGGCGGTACAAGAATTTAAGCAGTATTCAACGCAACATCAAGCTGCTGCCTCTTTCAAAACGTTATTTCATCTTTATACACAACCAGGGATAAATGAATATCAAGGAGTTAATTACCAAATTTCTCGTGATGGTTCATTATATGAGGTAAAACAATCTGTTACAGGTAAGCTACTAATGCAATTTCGCTCAACTCCATTAGGGGTAAGTGTTGAAACAAGTAATTTGGAAAGGGTGCATATTCGAGAAGGAGAAACTTTGCACCGTTCTTTACAAAAAAATGAACCTCTTCCCACCTCTTTTGCTCCTGTTGGTAAGCAGGAAGCTGAATATTTTGCTCGTGTGAAGAATGTTATAAATGCTCTGATACAATATGCAGTTACTAAACAGACAGAAGTAGAAATTGATGGTGTATTTTCTTATAAATGGCAAGCAAATCCAGATGGTAAAGTATCTATCGATGCCAAAGATGGGCGTGGAAATTTATTAGAGAAAATAGGAGAACAGCTAAGAAGTAATATGAGCGAGCGAGATTTAATTTATTTTGAGCAAATGTTGCCTAAATTACAGCCTAAGAACAAGCAGCAATTATCTCAACATCAGAAATTTGTCAGTAGTGGATTAGAAAGATAGTTTTTATTTTTATTTTTTAACTAACTACCTAATGCTCTCTCATGCAATTATCTCAATTAAATTTGTTGATCGACTCAGGTATACCTATTGTTTGTGTAGCTACTCCAGCAGGTGATCGCATAACTATTTTGACATGGATTTATAAAGAATTTGCTGTTGGAAGAAATCTTCCTATTTATCTATGGAATTCTGGATGGGAATGTTTTAAGCAAGTAAAATGCGAATTTAAAAATAAAATAAATTTTTATAGTATAAAGGATAGCGGTTTTACTGGCTATTATGTAGATGTTTTTGAAGCTTTTGACTGCTTATTAAATTATGAAGGAGATGCAATTTTCGTTTTGGAGAATTTACCATCTTTACTTGATTCAACATCAGAGTACTTTGGCAATTTTTCTAATAAAATGATTTCCCAATTAATTAATATTTACTATGAATTAGAAAATAACGGTAAATTAAAATATTTAATTCTTCTGACAACTGATGATGCCGAGCTACCGCAATCCCTAAATAGCTTGATACCTACTCTCTGGACTTCGTTACCTTCTACTGAGGAAGTTACTGATTTAATCACGAATTATTTACATAAATTTAGAAGTGAAGTATCAGCAGCTATTGATATACTAAGCTTGGTTAATGCTGCATCTGGTTTGACTATTGAGGAAATAAGGCTAGGGCTAGCCATTGCTGTTCGTTCATGTTTGGAGTTAAATACCAATACAATAGCCGAAAATTTACTAGTTTATAAAGTTAATCGTTTTCGTTCTTTCAACTTAAACTTACTTCCAAAACCGAGCTTACTTGATTTTGGTGGATTAGATTTACTCAAAAAGTATATCGAAAATGCAAAACAGGATTTTTTACCCTCAGCACGAGCAGCCAATATTCCTCTTCCCAAAGGTTGTTTGTTAGTGGGACCACCCGGAACGGGAAAAACCCTAGCAGCACACGTTAGCGCCAAAATATTAGGTTTTCCTCTTGTCAGTATTGATACCACAGTGTTAGCGGGTGCGGGGGGTACTTATTTCAAACGCTTGTTGGAGCGTGTAGAAGCTTGCGCTCCAGTCGTGCTGTACTTTGATGAGTTTGATAAGCTGTTTGCTGCATCTGGTGAGTCGGGTGAGGATATCAGTTCTAGACAAATTTTGGGAACGCTGTTGACTTGGTTGCAGGATAAAAAAAGTGCTGTATTTGTCGTTGCAACTCTTAATCGATTAGATGTACTACCACTAGAGTTAACTAGGGTAGGAAGATTTGATGAGATATTTTATGTAGGATTTCCTCAAGCAATTGAGCGTAAAGCAATTTTGATAATGCATCTGAGGAGGTTTGATGAACGGTATTACAGTAGTGATATACTAACCTCCAAGGAATGGCGAATTATTCTTAACAAAACAATTAACTGTACAGGTGCGGAACTGGCGCGGATAGTAGAAAAAGCGGCGCGGGCGTTGTTTTATCAGGGACGGCAGATGAAAATTGGGTTGGTAGAGTTGTTGGAGCAGCGCGAAATTATGATACCGTTGTATGTGCGCGATACGGATAGGATATTAGCTATTGAGAATAGAGCTAAGTATATTTCACAACCAGCATCTAGCCCAGATAAGTCAGAATTTGCCCCCACAATTACGTCTTATTGGGGAAATTAAGAAAGAAATAAATTAGAGTCAGAAGCTGCAACTAGTACGATGGTCGAAGACCCGCCTTCGGCGATCTCATACAAGCCCATGATGCTTGTCATGAATTCATAGTAGTTCTAAACGATCGCACTTACTAGAGTGGATATTCAACCATTAATTCTTCAATTGGAATGACATCATACTCTGGATTATACAGGCGACGGTTAGGAATTGGAACTCTTGCACACACTTTACCCATTTATGATTGGTAGCTCCTCAATAGCTGCTTCTAAACAAATCTTAGATGCGATCGCTCTTTGTTCTTGGGTTAATTTTTGTGAAGCTGCAACAATTTCTGGTACATCATTACGGGCATCTGATTGGGCACTAGTATTTGTTGATTTATCTTACCACCACCTTTTTTCTAGACAATTTTTCAGCCAGGCGTAGGGATTACGGATTTGTGATGAGCGATCGCGTTGACGGTATAAACTGAACTTCCCCCGGTGCTGATGTACTAAAAAAATCCTTAGGTGAGGGGTTAGACCTACCATTTATCATTGGTATCCTTTACAGGGTGAGGAGTATGTCAAAATAGAATTTATATATTTAGAAGTATTGACAAGATACATTTTTCTTTAACCTGTCAACAATGAAATCTGGTAAAAACTATCAGGACTTATAATGTTGTCACAAAGAGTGCGAGCCTCCGGCGTGACGCTACTCTTTGAAGCTACAAGACACATAGCAATTAGGGAAAGGGAATGAAAATAATCTGACCTTCGTATTCGTCGGGCTGACTGCAACAAACGAATAAATATAAGTCATCAATGATTCGCCCAATTGGAGCCGTCGCAATAACTTCAACAACTCCAGGCATAGGTAATCCGTTTTTAACTCTCTCATAGGCATAAAAGGTAATTGTTGCTATATCATGGGTAAGCAAAATTCGCTGTTCATTAGCTGCCCACTCCAAAATAGTTGGATCATCCGCATTCATCAAACCTACATCCTGAATACGAAGAACGTCTAACTCAGGTAAGCGTCTTATTAAGCCTCGTAATATCGAACCGTTGAAATTTTCATCAGTTAGTAAACGCACGCTTGTTTAGTTCTCCTTAAGGCTAAAACGATCTAGCAAGCGCTGCCTAAGATTAGTCAAGTTATGCTGCTGGACAAATTGACTGCGTTGTTGCTGAGATTTTCGTTGACGTTCCTCCAAGTAACTATCAATTTCCCGACGATGACTAAGATAGTAAGCGATTGCTGAGTATATTTCCTCTAAATGGAGGACAGAATACTGAACCGCAATTTCTTCAGGTGTAGAACCACTATGATATGCGGCTAAAAGACTATCAAGGGTAACACGACTCTGACCAATGCGAATACCCCCAACTTCATCCCAGCGAAATGGTGGAGCAGAAACTTCAAATTCGACTTGAATACTCATATTTGTATTATTCGCTCGTTGCCTCACCCATTATACCCAAAAGCCCAATTGCTCTCAATCTAATACAATCAGTCGTACTTCTGCCTTCTAACTAAGTTACTGAGCAATCGCACTACCATTAATCGTCCAATAATCTTTACTTAGAGGCGTTTATAAAATAAATCTTAAGTAGTTTAAGAACTGCGATTCCGAGCTATTCGTTTGAGCATCAAGTGGCTCATGGCAGCGTAAATCGTTGCTTTGCGCGTGTCAGTAAGATATTCATAATCCTTACTTAGACGGCGATTGGTAGCTGTACCATGCTTGTAAAGGAGCCACAATTATACGATGCCTTTATGCGATACTCTTTCGGAGTCGAAGAAGCGCGATCGCATAAAGGCATCGCCTTATTTATAACAGAATAATCAAATTAATTGCATTTACCAAAAATAATTTTCAATAGGGGACGAACCAATCATAAAATCAAAATTACCTTCACCCTTGCTTTTCTTCAATGTTTCCATAATCTTTGTTGGGTTATCGTGGGGACCACTGACATAAAATGGTTTCCCGTTAAGACCGCATTCAATACGTATTGTCCCATCCCATTCTCCGATATGTGATCGCGCTTTTTCAAAGTCTTTATGTGGTTGAAATCCTAAGCTTTCTGAGTATTCGCAAGCGCTAAATATCATGCCTTGGGCAACTTCAAGGGGACAAGATTGCGGCTCTCCAGGAAATAGATTAAATAGTTGTTGTGCAACTTCTTTAAACTTTGTCCTATCTACTGTACGTGGTGGCATAGCATCTTTAACACCTAAGCACCATACATCTAAAAGGTAACTACAAAGTACGATTTGGTTGTATCGAGCAACTCTCGCAATAACTACTAATCCTAAACCCCGATTGATGTCTTTATTATTTTTTACAGGTATGATTTTTGTCGGCAGATTTTTGATGCTGTTTTCTGGTAACAATTGGATAAGATTTTCGGAAGCTAAACACTGATATACGGGGTCTAATTCTCCAGAAACACGTCTATCTAATGTGGTTTGCTGTACTTGATTTTGAATCGCTGCATTGACAGATGATACTTTGATACCTAGTTTTCGAGCTATTTGTTTAGGTGTTAACTGTAATGCCCGTAATTCCATGATTTCTTGTTGTTGTGTTTCTGTCATAAATTACTACTTTCTACAAACAACTTATACAGAAATATTAAACCAACTTCTGGCTTTTATTAATTTAATTTCTGGACATCAATTAGCGATGCGATACCATTCTCCTAGGGGGCTACGCCAACGGAGAGGCTCCGCATTCCGATGATGGCTGCCAAGGGCATCGCGTTACCATTTGTGTAATACGCGAAGTGTTAAGCCGAAGGCTTATCAAACCGGACGTACTCTACTCCACCATCATTTCAGCAAGCAGCGCATCATTAATTAGCTGTGCTTCTTTGCCCAAATGTTCCATAATATCAAAAGCTTCTTTTACCGCTATTTTTACTTTATCTGGCAGCGCTTCAAATTTCTCAGTATCTAGTATAGAAATGCGACAGCCAACATAGGGCATAAAATCTTTAAATGGTTTCATGCCATGTTTGATTAAAAGTTTTGATAACAGTGTAATAGGTTGGTGGGATTTATCATTATCTTCACTACGATTAATTTCAGAAGCGAAATAACCACATAACCAACCCAGGGTATCTATATCTTTATCTAAGACTGCAACAGTACCGTATAACACCTGTTTATTAGATTTCACAGGAAGATTATCAAATATACGATCCAAAGATTCAGGCGTTCACGAAGTGACTCCAAAGGAGTATCGCGCTTGAGCATGATGTACCACTTGCTCAACGAGTTTATCAATTTTTGTAGGTGGTTTAGCGCCGAAGCCTTTGGCAGACATAGTGCAAATTTTATTTGGCAATCATAATTTTACATTATAAATAACACAAAACACTGAGAAATTAATAGAGCGCACATCTATCGTTATCTAGCACAGACAAGTTTCATGACAGCATCAGTAAAAGTATTTGGACGCAAAGGTACCGCTCTCATTCCATCTGGGCTAAGTTGTCCAATATATTTATCATTACACTCTGCATACCACCTTTGTTGTTTATCATTGACTAGTACAGGAAATACGCTTGTTTCGCCTAGTTCATGTTGACCAATAGTACTATAGTAAATTTTTGTAGGACTTTTATCCATTCTTCCCCCTGTAATAAATTTTGCTTCTCTACGAATGACAATAAATCTCCCAAGACCCGGAATCTTGCCAAAATCTTGAAAATCGCTAGGGCTTTTTGCTGAATAAACAAATGTATCAATTTTAGTAAGCAAGCCTAAGTAATCAAACTCGCATTCGCCTAGATTGTCATGATAAATAATAGAATCACCACGAATATGACCAGGATTTTTCCAAGGTTTTGTTACACTAATATTAATAATCATTGCATTCTTATTCGTATTCGCTGATACTTTTACGATTGATTCTGGCACGTTAGCGAGTCCGATAGCAACAGCTTTGCAAGTACTTAATTGCTCTTGTGTTTGAGCAAAAGCTGGAGTAGATATCCATCCCATAGTTGCAGCTACAAACAAAGCTGTATTTCTTAATTTATCAAACTTTCCTAAATTAAACATCTAAATCCTTACCATATGATTGACCTCTAATATTGTCCAATAAAACGCTGCGACGAAAAAATTAAGGGATGGAAAAAGACACACATTCCTGAACAAACTAACTCCTGAGAAGGCACTGTACACTCCATCTAAACCCACTCCCGCTATAGCGATCGCACACATCATACTTATATTGCAAATCACTTTAGATTACGGACATCACTTAATATGTGGTGACAATGCGTTCTATGTATCAAAGTAAAAAGAGCAAAAATTACTAGTCTTAAATTATGCCGAGACAATCTAAGGATTTTAAGGAATTACTCTAGTATGAAAAAATATCCCAAAGCGATCGCTCTCCAGGCGTTGAAAAAATGTCGGATGTGTTGCAAGAATTCATCAAACCCTATAAGGGCTTTATAAAAAACGTAGAGAATTATCAGAACTTATTAGCTATGGCAATATGTGCTTGGAATTCATCCTTTGTCAGTAACGCCGAGCGACAAGAGTTCATTTAACTATTAACGACCTCGTTAACTGAATCGCTATGTCCAATAAGAGTGTTAAGCAAAGTACCATTGCGATTCCACAGTTTAATAGTGAGGTCTGTACTAGCTGAAGCAATTATTTGATTATTAGGACTAAAAACGACCTCGTTAACTGAATCGCTATGTCCAATAAGAGTGTTAAGCAAAGTACCATTGCGATTCCACAGTTTAATAGTGCGATCTGTACTAGCTGAAGCAATTATTTGATTATTAGGACTAAAACTTATACTGTTGATTTTAGCGTTATCTGCCCCTAGAGTAAAAATTGAGTTAGAAGAGAGTGGCCAAAATCGAATACTACCGTCATTGCTAGCTGAAATAATCATCTGACCATCTGGGCTGAATTTAACTCTATTAACCGCACCACTATGCCCAGTTAAAACACTAACTAATTCACCATTATTTTTCCAAACTTTTATTGTGTTATCACTACTAGCTGAGGCAATCATCTGACTATCAGGACTAAAACTAGTACTTCTAATTTTATTATTAGGTCCTGAAATAGTAGATATTAATTTACCATCAAGTTGCCATATTTTTATTGTGCCATCTTCGCTAGCTGATGCAAGCATTTTTCCATCTGGGCTAAAAGTTATATCTAAAACCCCTCGCAAAACAGGTACTTCATCATAATTTGCATAGCTTTCTGTTTTATTTTTAGGATAACTATGTTGAAAAGTTTTTAATAACTTACCGTCTTTGTCCCAAAGCTTGATAATATTATCCCAACTTCCCGAAGCAAGAATATTTCCATCAGGACTAAAAGTAACTTTATTAATCACGGACTGATGCCCAGCAAGAACCTTCTTCAATATCTTGCTTTATTAGAAGTATGTCCCGATCCTTTTTTAACCACTCACCTAATAAATGCCAGTTGCGAATCAGTGCTTCGTGAGCAATATTGACTACTGAAACCCGCTTACTACCAAATTCTTGCTCACCTGTAATCACAAGCTTCGCGTCTGCCAAATGCTGTACTACTCTCTCCACTAATTCAGGCGATCGCTTGGATGTAACTAAATCTTCTTGGCGAACCTGTTGACGAGTATCTTCTGTTCCCTCTCCCAAATGCGTCAGTTCCAGAAAAATCTGCTTGGCAACCAACTGTTCCTCGGTAGATAAGGATTCGTAAATTTGATCGGCGCGTTTTGTGAGCGCTTCCTTTACCCCTCCCAGAAAGATATAGTCATTAATCGTTAATCTACCTAAAGTTCGCTTTTTCCACAATTCTTCTAGCGTGTACTGCATTAGTGGTAAATCACCAGGAGAGCCAGACACGTCCGCAATCATCTGCTTAACAAGTTCGCGGTCAATTTCTAAATTCACTTGTTGAGCAGGTTTGAGAATAGCCTCTCTTAACTGCTCCTCTTTCATCGGCATAACTCTCACCAGATTTTGGTCAATCTTAGTGGCTAAACCTGCATATTCCTGTTCTGCACATTTTCCTTGGAAATCAGCCCGCATTACAAGCACCAAGCAGAGTTTATTTCCTAACTGCTTTACACCATCCAAAAGGTATTCAAAAAACCTTTGTCGCTCTGTATCATCTCTACAAAGGGTAAAAACTTCTTCAAATTGGTCTATTACCAGCACTACTCGATCCGCAACCGCAGCATTAATCAATGCTTGTAATTGGCCAGCTTCTATCTTAATTACCTGCTCTAGATTTTGAAGAGGATGCTCACCAGGAGTAAATGGCTCATAAATTTTCCACCTGTCGCTTCCTGGTATTATTTCACCTAACTTCAGCTTATGTAATAAACCAGCTCTCACAACAGAAGATTTCCCACTCCCTGATGCACCTAACACGGCTATAAAATTACTTTGATTTAATTTTTCTAATAGTTGCTTTGTTAGGTTCTCTCGACCGTAAAAATATTTAGGGTCTTCGTCATTGAAGCCAAAGTAAGCCAACCCTTTATAAGGACAGATGGGAATAAACGGCTGTTCACTTGTTAAAAGAATTTGACCACCAGAATTATTGCAAATGGGGTGTTGTGGTGCTTCCTTTAAAGCCTCATTCACGAAATTAACTAAACTAACATTTGTCACCCACTTATCAGGCTGTAGGGTAGGGTCTAAACCTTTTATCAAAGCACCACTCAAAACCCCATGCTTTCCTGTTGTTTGTTCGTAAGCGAATTGAAAATCTCTGGAAGCGACGATAAAACATCTATCTCGCCCCTTTTCAAATTCTCCTAAATCCGTTTCAGCAAAATTAAATAACTCGCCACTATGGCAGCAATCTAGCCAAATAATCTGTTGCCGTACTGGACTCTCGTGTAAAATTTGACGCAACCACTGTAAGGACACCCCCCAATGATCTTTTCTAGGGTTGGCATCACTTGTTGCTAAATAGCCTTCTGCCCGATCATTCCAACTTCTGCGTAGACCATTTAAACACTAAGAGTTATTAAGAGTTGAATAATGTCTAGGAAAATAAATACACTTGCAAAAATAGCGATCGCTCTTCAAGCTGCGTTGCTTACAACAATGGCAGGAAATATTACTCCAGCTAAGGCAGTCGTGCTAAACTTCTCCTTTACTACTGATGATGAGAGAGAAGGTTCCTTCAATTTGGATACCTCTGTAGTAGATACAAATAGTAGTAATGTTTCTGGATTCTACCCCCAAGCTATCCAAGATTTTACTTTTGATGGATCCACACTTACTCCCGATAATTTGTTGACATCTGAGTTGACATTTGATGAAAACTTGACACCATTTGCAGCGTTAAACGACGAAAATACACAATCAACTACAGTATTTATTTTGCCAAACAACTCTAGTAATTTTAGCTTTAACGATAGCGAAGGGCAGCTGATAAATCAGTTATCTTCAGACCCATCTGTTTACACTAATTCCTTTATAAATGGATCTATTTTTGTCCCTCAAATTGGTGACTTCAGAGAAGTTACTAGTTTGAATGCGGTTACTAGTTTGAATGAGGTTCCTGAGCCAACAACTATAGTTGGTAGCTTGGTTGCATTGGGAATGGGCTGGCAAATAAAGCGCAAAATGAAAAAAGGTAACTTGTCTTTCTAACGACTTAATCTACTACGCCTAATACTTTTAATATTTCTCTGACCGTGGCTTTATCTGTTTCCAACTGCTGTACCTGAGCAAGTAACCGTTTGGGAATATACTTGCTCTTTTTTAGGATGCGATCGCCACTACTCCAAAATTCATAGTGATACCAGGGTTGAGAATAATCCTTAGCACCAATAGTTATAGTTTTCCATTGTATAGAACCAGTACCAGTACCCTTAACTCGCCTCATTTTACTAGGGCTACTTTTACTAGTGGGTATTGTTAGATGTTCTTCATCATTACTAGGGCTGGTTTTACTGGGGTGTATGTCTAGTTCTTCATCATTACTAGGGCTGGTTTTACTGGGGTGTATGTCTAGTTCTTCATCATTACTAGGGCTACCTTCAATACACCCCAGTAAAGTTTGTGAATCAGCTTCTGACACAACACCAAGCAATCTGAGAATTTCTATAACTGGGCGTTTCTCAACCTCTGCTTGTTGAATTGGTTCTAATAATTGTTTTGGAATGTACTTAGTCTTTTTCTTACCGTTTTCTTTCCAGTGGTAATAAGCCTGGGGATAATCCTTACCGTTTTTAGTAATGGTACGCCAGTGAATATAACCATTACCTTCACCCGCAGCTCGCTTTTTACTAGGGCTTGGCTTTGGATTATTTTCAATACCCATCGGTAATGAAGCAGAAGCCTGTTCCGGCAATAGCTCGACTACAGTTAATTGACTTAATCGCAAGTACTCCCATCTAACGTGTATCATTTCCAAATCATCGACACGTCGCACCAATGCATAAGGATTGTAGCACTTGTAGTACTCGCGGTATTCTGGGGCGGTAATAACTTCTACTTGTTTAGCTTCCCAATTATCATTAATGCCTTCAATAAAAGCGATCGCCCCTGGTTGTATCCAATCTGAGGGAGTTGTTTCCTTATTGGATTCATTATTACTAGGTGGAACTGGATTAGGGTTTTCGTGATTTAGCTTTTGATTAAACGAAATATTAAAAAGACCTTGTTTACCTTTAACTGGAATCTGATTGATTACTGGTTGGATATTTTCTAGCTTCCAGGCGTAACGACCAACTTGCCAATCTCCACAGAGAATTTCGGTTTGTGACTGTTGAGCAATAAATTCATTCGTCATCGGAATGCAATCTACTAAATCACAAAGAGCGATCGCACAGCTGTGGGGAAAATTAATTTCATCCCAAGGTGGAAGCTGGAGTTGACCGCAAATCTTCAAGTATTCTTTGTGTTGCTTAGAATTCATTGCAGTTGAGCAAATTAATAGTTTGCCCCTGTAATTCGTCTTCCAATTTCGGGTTTCGTAATACTTCAAACCTAATGATATTAACGATGCCCAAGGTTGCCACAAACTAATGGCTTTGAGAATGAGCGAGTCACCCGGTAACTCCTGTATCGCGTCATCTGATGAGGGAGTTGAGATACAAGACTCGTCTAAGGGCGACTTGAGCGACGCGGGGGTCGAGTGCATTTCCGAGGGCTGCACGTCTTGCTCTATTAATACTGTTGCCACACTTAATTCCGATGGGTCTGTCCATCCTGTCAGCAAATTGTAGAAGTCCTCTAACAGTGTCGGATTTAGGCACTCCCCTTTTTGAAGCACACTTAATGAACGAAGTTGACTTTCTAATCTGCTCTGTCCAGGGGGTCGCCCATTCCCAGATGCACTTAAAGCTCCTGGAGACTCCAACCAATAACAATCTTTCTCTAAGGAAGGGCGAGGTAAAGTGTCCTGACGATATACAAAGCCATTCAGCATCATACCCGCACTCGGCAAGTGTTCTGAGGACTCCTCTAAAATATGAAGATTTTGGTTCTCCTGGTAATCTTGGACAACTGAGTAATCCAGGGACATTTTCGATACAGAAGAATTTGGGTCTAATAAGTGCGATCGCTTCTGTAATGGCTGGAAAACAGTCTCGCTCGTCAGCTGCTCCAAGACGTTTTCCCTGCACGGAGAAGGGCTGACAGGGTGGACTGGCGCAGATAATATCGATGGATCCACAGCAGATGTCTCCTCGACTAATTGGTCTGTATAGCGATCGCACGTCTCCATAGTTAAGAACTTCTGGGAATCGCTTTGATAAGATATCGCAGCAGTACTCGTCGATTTCACTAAGTCCAATGAGTTGAAATCCTCCAATGCTAATTCCAGCACTGGCAAAACCTGCACCGACTCCGCTGCACAAATAAAGCTGAGACAACATAAATCAATTTTGGGTAAGTAATTTTCCAACTCGACTAGGAATATTCTCCCTAGCACAGGCCTTTAAAACTGCGGTAGCTTTTCTATTTCCTTTATTTGCAAAATATTCCCATACTGATAACCAATCTTGAAAGCTAAGCGCGTATAAACTTTTCACCCCTGATTCAGTTTTTACACGACATTCCACATTATCAGGTGATAAATTTAATCGAGAGAAAATTTTGGCCTTAACTGGAGAGTGTTGAGTCAACCAACAAGGATTTGATTTAATACACTTCAATCCTTCGCCATGCTCGATGCGATACTCTCCCGATTGTAAAACTAAAACTTCGAGCTTGATATTATTTTCCAGTTGAATTTGTAATGACTTCGCTATTTCTACTCGGTAATCACCAGTAAAAAAGCAAGGATTTGGTGTAATTGCTTTACCTGCTATTGGATTGTATAAAGCTTTTATCAATTCTTTCCATTCATTACGAGTGAATGATTTTTCATGCATATCTAGATTACCGTTATCTAAGAGCTTTTGTAAATAAAAAGCAGCTACAGATTGAGGGTATACTTCAGTAATAGTTCCATTCAAAACTTGTACAGTAATTGTCTCTAAATTATTTGATTTCACAAACTCTTTCACAATATGTTTTGGTTGGCCAACTAATAGTCCCATTTGTCGAGCGCTCATGACTTTGACACCATTGGGTAATTGATAAGCATTCCAGGAATATTTTTTCCAATGCAAAAAGGTTATTGTAATTTTTGGAAATTCAGAACCATTTTGTTGGCAATAATCAAAGTTTGGGTTAGTTTCTATGTTCATGTCTAGATTCATTAACTACTTAATTAATACAGAGAAAAGATTGTGAACTTAGCTTTTAAGCCAAATTAGTTGTATCAACATTGATTTAGACATCAGATTTTTGTCCAATAGTTAAACTATCTATTGGCAGAAAAACAGAAATTTTTGTCTATTTTTTAATTTGTATAGACAGATTTAGCTGCAAAATACCTTAAAAAACTATCTTTTTATGCATAATTAGCACCCTAAGAGACTGTAAGTATAATGTATTAGCCCCATAACCAATGAATAGGAAGTAGGGATAATATGAAACTTAAAGATAGTTTAAATTTGGCTTAAGTAGCTTAATACTAACTTAAATGGTCTAAAATGGCAAAATTTTTACAAGCCAAATTAAATACTTTTCTGAAAGTAAAAAGATTTGAATTAAAATTGTGATATTTTATTTACATATTTTTGCAACATTATTGGATATGATTACTGAAAAATTTCCTCAAAAATAAGTTTCTTCTTTACCTGTATCAATTTATTGGACTGTTATTAGCAGTGAAAGAAGCAGATATTTAATAATTATTATAAGTGTAACTAGAAATATATATGTTGCTCTTAATGCCTATTTCATTAATTTTACGCAATTTTTGGTGATGTCTTAGCGGTTAATACGATAAACAGAAAGTTGCTTTTGTTACCAACAATACTGAATTTTCAAATTTTCTGCCGCAGGAAAGTTGCTATTCCATTTTTTATAAGGAAAACCAATATTGGTGATTATTTTGATTTAGTGTTTTTATGAATTACCCTTGTGATTGTTCAAGTTGTTTTAAGTCGCAAGAGCTAAATGTTTCAAATTTAGCTGCGTGTGGTATTAGTTTCTGAATTCTCGTTAGGTTGTTAAAAAGTACACTCGGTACAGCTTGCAGAATCTCTAGTGGTAATTGTGCGTAGTCACTATCGATAACTAGGTATAGCGTTTTGTATTTGTGAGGGCTGTTTAATGCTGCTATTGATAAAACCTCTATGGGTGAAGAGACTAAAATTGCTCTTTTTATTGGCTCACCTGGGTTTCCACCCATGCTCAAATGAAACCAACCATTTGAGCGTTTGCTCCCTGGATACAAGCTAAAATTGTAACCAAACTCATTTGGAGACTGTAAATAAGCCCCTGTGAATTCACCAGAAAAATTTCTTAAAATAAAAACTGCTTTGCCTGTAATTTCGGCGTATATTAATCTGCGTTTATGTAAAGTTTGCAGTAAGCTTTGAGGTATTGAATAATTGTGTGCGAGGTGGTGAGCAATTTCAGCCCAATGAATAAGTGAAGATGTTGGAGGTATAAATTTTGTACCGGTTTGGTTACTTGTGTATTGAGCGATCGCAGTTAGCATATGTTCTAGACCTAACCTGTCATGCAACCATATAACCGCATCATTGAAGGTATAGTGTAAAATTTGCATCACGAAATCTATAACATTTTTACTACCATGATTTCCTAACTCTTGGTAGAAATAAGAGTTGCTTATTTTAATGGTATGGGTTTTTGATGACCACTTATTTTTATCCTGTTGGTCTTGATTTAAACCCAGTTCGTAAGCAATTAATTCTAAAGGTAGGTCTTGGTTTTGACTGGTTTTGGTACGTAGAATTCGCAATTCCCTCTCTAGCTGTTGCCGTAATTGTTCACTCACAAAAGCTGTTTGTTGTAATTGAGATTTTTGCTTGATTAAACGAGAGCGATCGCTTAACTGATAATTTATTATCTCTAATTGAGGGCTAAGGATGTCAATTACTCGCTGTCGGTATGACTCAGCTTTTTCAAGCATTTCTGGCTGAGGAAGACAGCGCTCCAAGTCAAGCAGTTGGGAGTCTTGATTGACAGCAGCATAATATTTTTTGAGTGAAGTGTAAGTAGCTGTGCTGCCTTTAACACCGCGAGAAATACCCAAATGTAACACCGCATCTGCAAAACTATCTTGCAATAGGGATAATTTTTCTCTACCACCAAATAATGCGCGGCAGTTAAGCTTACCAGTTTCTGATAATGGAACAATATAAGCATGAATGTGTGGGGTGATTTCATCAAGGTGTAATTCTGCTCTAACGACTTGTTCTCCCCAAGAAGATTTTAACCAGCTAACTGTTGCCTCAACAAAACCATCTAAGCGTTTTTTATCATAACTTCCTGCTTCTGCTAGTGCATTGGGACGAAAATATTCAGCACTTGCACTCAACAATATTTCTACTGCAAGTACAGCATTAGAGCGAATTTTTTGGGAACCAATTTTCTTTTTAACCAAAGTTACTAAATCAAAGTTATCGGGATTTCCGATAATTCTTATATTTGTCACTTCTGGGTTAGCATTGGGGGTTTCTCTCGTTCTTGCTGTGTGAGCTTCGTTTCCTTTAAGTAACCCCCAAGATTTGATTTTTTGAATTCTACATACGGCTTTGGGCATAATGCTTAGATTTGGATTACTCCCAGAATGAAGTGTTCATTAATTCATTTTAGCAGAAACCTAACAATCATAGTTTCACCAAAATAGTACCTACATTATAATACTACTCTTTTAAGTCTTTATACTTAATAAATCAATATTTTTTACGGATACAAAAGTATAAAATTTAATTTTTTTATTTGAATTAGAAGTGTTTATACATAAACATAATTATATTTATATAAGTTGTAATTTAATTACTGTAGTATTCTCAAAACGTAGAGATAATCTTTTCCGAAATTGATTTAGATGATTTTTAGCACAAATAATTTTCATTTGATTTCAGCTTAGTGAAAAATATACCTTTTGTCTGATTGCAACAATAATTACCTCTAAGCTAAGAATAGATAAGGTAGAGTGATAAGTGAGGATATTTATGCAATACAAAACATCAAAATTATTTGCAATTAATCAACTCATTTAATACGGAGTATAAGCATAATTAATAATAGATTTTCAATTGGAGAATACATTCAGCATTGCTAAAAAAAGGTTACGAATAAATTACCCACACACAGCAAAAATTATTTTTGGGTGATTAAACAATTAAAATTGTGTAGTGTGTTCACCAAAAAACTAATCTAAAAACTGGAATATTTACAGAAATAATTTGCTTTAATTTGGAATTTAACTGTAATTAAGACCCAGTCGGTGGTAGAAAATTACTTCGAGAAGAGCTTGTTTCTTTTTGCTGTAAGTATTTCACGATTAGTTCTGAGAGTTTTTATGAATGAGGACTGCAAGAGTTTTACATGAGGAAATTCTTGACAAATAAAATATAAGTAAAAGTTATATTTAACTCAATTTTTCCTTTCGGGTTCCTCAAAATTTCTCGAAGTTTACAAGAGTTATCCTCAAAGCTTTGTGTATTTATATCTGAGATAAATATGAGCATCAATAATCACAAATTACATCAAAAAAATGCCTCTAAAAGTAATACTCCAGTTCAATTAACTCTTGGTGCTGACATTGGTGGTAGCGGATTGAAAGCGATTTATAAAAGCGCTGACGCTCAATTGGGTAGTTTATTTATGGAGCCAGAAGTCATAACTCTACCAAAAGCTGCAATTGATAATTTATTGCAAAATAAATTAGGAACTTGTTCTCCTGTGGATACAGCTTGGGTAGGGTTTGGTGGAAACTACGCAGCAGTAGGATATTTAGCAGCATCACGTTTTTATGCGAACGCTGGATTAAAAGAACTCAAGTATGAGCGCGGTTTGTATAAAATTTTGGCAGCAGTTTGGGTAATAGCACAAAAATTGGGTTTGAACAATTCTTTTAAGCTTGATTTAGCTGTGCTACTTCCTGCTGGTGAGTACGAGTCAAGAAAGAAGTTTGAACAAATTCTGCGATCGCTATTGAAAAACTTTGAAACTCCCACAGGTACTATGTCGCTGGAACTAGGAAGATTTAGTTGCTATCCAGAAGGTGCGGGAGTATTTCTGCTTCACTCAAAACGTGTAGGAGCAGCGATACAGCAAAGAAAAAGTGTCATTGTTATGATTGGATACCGTAATGCATCAGTGCTGGTGAGTTATCGAGGAACTTTAGACAGTGGTAAGACTTCAGATTTGGGTATGGTAAGGATGATAGAGAGTATCATGACCAAGAGCAGTGGTTTATCGGAATCGGATTTATGTAAAATCATAGTTGCTAGCGGATGTGATATTAATCTAAGTCCTTTATATAAATTCGCTCGCAGTAGTGAGGTTGCTGTTTGTAATGAAGAAGTTGCAGCTTTAGTGAAAGCAATTACAGAAGCAAAACATCTCTACATGGCAACGCTAACATCTTGGTTGAAAAACGTTGTTCCTTACGATGCTGACGAAATAGTGTTTTGCGGAGGTACGGCAGATTATTTTAAGAAAGAACTAAATTCTCACTATAGAAGCTTACCCTGTATATGGCACGCTGGGCTTGTAGTTCCTCAGACTTTAGATTCTTATAAATTGGGGTCAAGACTCACAGATGTTTATGGAATGTTTTTATACTTCATGTCTAGTTCTAGTATTCCTACAACACGGGATGTAGCGTGATTAGTGATGAAGCAAAGATTAGATTACAGCATTAGATTTCAGCCGTTTGTGGGTACTCCAGAGGAAAAAGTTTTAACTTACCTCAGAAATCATCAACTTAGTTCTGCTCCTAATTTGGCTATGCAAGCAATTCGTTCCTATTGGTTACCTTTAGTAATGTTGGAAGATAATGCAACTGAATTTAGTATCAAGCAACAGTTGGGTAGAGATGCTATTAGAGAACTACTGTTGCATATAGATTATATTTGCTCATCTTTAGGATTAGAGCGATTTTGGAATTATACGGATAGCAATAGCAATTTTGTACAAACTATCACATCTTCTCCGATTAAGTCCGAAAGTAATTTTAACTTGTCTACTTATGAAGATAAGCCACTTATCACACAGTTAGAAATTGAAGTTGGTAATGGAGAGTGGGGAAACTTGGGTTCATTCAAACAATAGTAAATTAATTTTAGATTATGCCTGTTTAGCATAGTAAGTGTCAGCGTTTACCTTTGCCAACTGAATCCATAACCCTATGCTTCAAATTGTTTAAGAAAGGTTTGAGTACATTTTATGCATTTTAAACCAATGGAGGTACATGATAAACCAACAACCGCCCAAAAGAAAACGAGGTAGACCTAAAAAATATATTACTAATTCATCAACAAGGGTGTCAAAGAAAGTTGATAATTTACAAGATTATCATCTGCTAAATCTAGAACCTGCAATGAACAAAAATACAGAAGTATTAATCGAGGATTGGGAAGTTGAACTAAATGATACTAACAACGAAATTAATTTAGAGTTATTACAAGATAATACTATTTCAAATGCTGAATCATCACTTCTTAATTCAGAGTCAAAAGATTATCTAGAAAGTACATATCTTATAATTAACGAGAACCCAATATTACCTATTGAAGGTTTCCCGGCAGAAACAGATATTAATGATAATCAAGTTGGCTTAGAATTATTAAAATCAAATATTATTTCAGATGAGAAAGACTTTATCAATCAGGAAATAGTAGCATCTAAACTACCAACAACTATTCATATAATAGATGGAGAAAAAGGAGGTGCCGGTAAATCTTTTTTCAGCCGAGCATTCATTGAGTACTGCGCTTCAATAAAATATAAATTGGCTATTGTAGATGCAGATATTAGCAATCAGGATATTGCTAAAACTTATCCCGGCGTAGAGTTGGCATTTTTTAGCGATGATGATAAACAAGCTAAAGAAGCAGACAAAATATTTGATATGGCATTTAAAAGGTCTGTAGTTGTGAATTTACCTGCTCAAGTTTACTTAAAAGTCACTAATTGGATAACAAATAATAACTTAACTGAGTTGGGTAAGGAGAATTCAATTTATTTTGTAAAATGGTTTGTTTGTACTGGAGGTGTAGATTCCGTCAACTTTTTTATCAAATCTCTGGATGATTTAGGAGAAAGTATACCCCACGTATTTGTCAAAAATTTGGGATTATGCGACGATTGGGAATACGTAGACAATATGCCAGAATTTATCGCAGCTAAGAAAAAATATCAATTTGTAACGATGAACTTTCCTAAGTTTCCCTTCTGGGAACGTAACATGATTGACCGCTTAGAAATTACCTTTAGTGATGCACTTTCCCATCCTAAATTAAAAGTGATATCGAAACAGCGAGTCAAAAATTTTCTCAAGGAAGTATACACAGCTTTTGTAGAAACGGAGTTGGTACAATGAATAAAAACTCTAATTCTACAACTACGGGAGAAATAGAAATTACTCCTGATAAATTGCTTGCTGAAGCTTTATCCGGGAAAAGTGAAGCATTTAAGCGTCGGATACTGGATTTTGCACTCGGTTTTGGAGTATCGCAAGATGATCCTTTATTCTTAGTATTAGTTGCTACTGGACAATTGGAAGTAATGCTTAAAGAAGCACCTGAAACCCTACAATTGCTATTTCAAAACTGGAATCGAGATTTAGCACGTAATTTAGAATTAGTGGAACAAGTAGCAGTAGAAAGACAAAAAGTTGCTATTGACCGTGCAGCCCATGCACTTGTCCACAAAGCACAGCTAAGCGAGGGTAAACAACTTTTAACAGCCGTGTTTCCAGCGGCAATTTTATTGTTTTTTACGTTGAGTGTCGGTTTTATCATGGGTATTTTGATTCCTGATTGGCTCACTGGTGTACTCGGTGGAGGGTATACCAAGTTGCAAGCAACTAGTTTGACGTGGAACGAATTAGAGGCGATGAAATGGGCATTGTCCAACGAGGGTAAATTCGCTAGGGATTTAATCAAATGGAACCAGGGTTACTTGGAGAATGGAGACTGTGTAAAGGATGCGAAAAGGTTAGGTGTTATCTTATCACAGTATGGGCGCAAGGCTAAATCAGGACATTGCCTTATTTGGGCTGTCCCACCATCCAAGCGCAAATTTTTAGACTGAACAAAAACAATAATGCAAGCGAAACCGCAATCTTACACTCGATAAAAATATCGTCCGTGGCTTCAGCCCGGAGGTGTCAACTAAAACTCCTTGGATTTGTCTCCATTAAGCTCATGCTCGCTGGCAATACGTTCCATTTCTTCTACTGCTTTTTTCCATTCTTGTTCTTGGGGATCATAAAAGTCATCATAGCTTGCGTAACCTTCGCTCAGAAGTTCATCCGGTGTCATTGATGCAATTAGCTGGTATTTGCTTGTTTTTGGTTTATTCCCTGGTTCATTAAGCATATTTTTTACCTCTGGTTAATACCAATTCCTATTTTAATAGTCATAGGGAAGTTGAGTGCAACTTAATCATTTGTAAGAAATTTTTATACCTAGATGCTGAAGCAATGGTTTTAAAACTTAATCACTTCGATACAAAAACTAAGCTTGATACTGGCGTACAGGAAAAACTGGAAAATACTGTTGCTGAATATTTATTTCCTAGGGTTCAATTCTGTATTGGTACTGCTTATCCCGAAGCTACAGTTCCATTAGACTTGCAAGAATATAATGGAATGACCCTGCAATTTAGTGCAGGAAAGAGAATGTTTTTTGCGAGCGACCCAACTATCCGCGAACAGTTATACCCTAATCCCTCAGATGGTGCAGCATATCCTTTACCTTTTACACCCTGTCGAAGTTTTCATAACCTAGAAGATGTCAGAATTTTGATTATTGATGATATAACTGGTGAAAATGATGGTATTCTTGCAAAGAGTGATGCAAAAAAGTTAGTTGGTGATTGTAAAGGCTTAATTGATGTAGATTTTGCTACTTCTAATAATGTAAATGTGCGTGCCTTTCAGTTCCGACTTGGTATCAAACCGCAAGCAGAAAGTCCAGTCATGCGAATTGCAAAAGGTACTCTTGCACCAGCAAGACTTGGTAGGCTTGGGGAATCATTTTTTCGGATGGGTGGTAATGTTAGAGATAGAACTCTACGTTCTAAATTTGGGTATAATATGGTGCTACCTACATCTTCTTTCAAAGGGAGGAAAGGAGAAGATGCAATTCAACCGGGGGAATATATGTGGTCTCTTGGTTTGGGTATAAAATCCCTTGCTTTATATAGAGAACATAGTTTAGGAACACAGGTTTTAGTCAACTATCCGTTGTCTGTAAAGCAGGAAATTTTACCTATAATTAAACAGCAAGCAGAAAAATTATCTCAAGACCAAAAAGACCCAAGAAAGTTAGCACAGCGATATATTGAAACCTATGAACGTCGTAAAGCTTTACTAGCAAAAGCTTTAGATACTTATTCTAATTCACAAGAAGACATTGAACAATTTTCTATATTTGATAATTTAGATTCTGGTGGTGAAAGCAAAGAAAGTCAAGACCACGAAAACTTTACTACAGAAAAAGAGAAAGATTTATTACTATACTCGCTACTCAAAGCAGATTTATCAGGTTTTAATCAAATTATTGAACATCCGAAAATTGTTGCTGAACTCCAGAATTTTACAAGAAAGGAATGGGTAGAGATAGCAACGGGACGTTCCATAAAGTTTATATCTGGTTTAGCTCAACCTAGCTTGGAATTAAAGGAAGATGAAATTAGTATACCTTTTTTAGATGAAGGTGAAGAAATTATAGTAACTCGTTCTCCGTTGATTAATTCTAACGGTGTAATAACTTTAAAAAATAAGTATATAGCAGAAATGTTAGATGGATGCGTTTACATTCATCCTAAAACAGCAATGGATAATATGCAATGTGATTTTGATGGTGATTTACTCGCTTTTGCTTCTAGTCAAAAGTTTCCAAATTTAGCAGCAGAAATAAAGGAAAAGAATTTACCGTCTAACCGATATCCCGATATTGTCAAGAAAGTAAAAGTTCCTTACCAAGGTACATTTACACAAATTGTAGTTTCGGCAATGGAAAATAAGATTGGGATTATTGCTAACGAAATTCAAAAAAATGTGGCGTTACAATGCGAAATTTGTACAATGCCTCAAATGGAAAAATTTAAATATCTTCAGCGAATTTCATCACATTTTGATTTTGTAATTAATAGGTCAGAACAAGGTAAATTACAAATTCCAAAAAAGATATTACAGCAAATATACCAAATCGCATCATTGCAAAATCAGAATATGGATATTTTTGAAGTATCACAAAAATTACATTTAGTAAAAAACTTGTTAAGAGATTGTGTAGCTGATTTGGGTAATGAATTACAAGTTGCAGCAGATGGTCCTAAAAGTGCTTTACGTCCCAATGATTCAATTATTGAATATTGCCAAATTATAACTGGTTATAAGGAAGTAGAGTGGTTAGCTGATAAAAAAAATAAGGAAGCTTTTACAAATCGAGGAATGAAAACTAATGGTTATAGCCCTATTGATTTGATGATTCAGCAAACAAACGAAATCTTTGAACAGAATCAACTAGTTGCACGACCAATAGAACAATTTAGAAAACTTTATCATGGAGTAGAATTTACTAATGAACAGAAAGAAAAGGCACAAATAATAAAAAGTGAATATAACTCGAAGATTAAACATCGTATAGAACTGGAAGAAAAACAACAGGTTGAATCTGGTCCATATATTGTAATTACTTCTTCAAGCTTTGGAAAGCAATTAGAAGTAACTAATTTAATCAAGTTTAATGCTGCTAAAAATATTGACTTTTGGAAATCTTCTGAACTTATGATTAAGGTTGATGTGAGAACACCAACAGAAAAGATGCCCCACCCTTTGTTTGCTACTGCAAAATTCATAACTTCTGATGGTAGAGAGGTCAATATGCCTATTGGCACAATTAGTATAAAATCGATGGAAGAACATGGCATTGAGCCTGGGTTATTGATAGAGCGGGGTAAAGTCGAGTTTCATTTTGGTATCAGCGACGGTATAATTGATATTTTAAAACAGCAAACAAGGGAATATATTGAGTTAATCAAAAAAGAAACACCTGAAGTAGACAAGTTACAATTAGCAGCAGCTATTCATGATATTAGCCATATAGAAAATTATTCAGGACATAAGAGAGGGAGTGTGGCTTTTGCTATTTTTGAAGATGAAGTAATTAGTCAACTCCAACGGTTACAATTTACTGAAATGAGAGTAATTGGGACTCAGTATAATGAGTTGAAGGATAGACATTTTAGGGGTGAAAAAGTTGTAATTAAGTTTGAGAATGGCATAAATCCTCGCGACTCAACTAAATCCGCTCGTTGGGTAACAGTGGATGGTAAAAAACTTGGAATTATTGATGCGCGATCGCCCCATTTACTTGCTGGATGTGAAGCGATTGCATCTGTAACCTCTCCTCCAAGTACTAGTGTTATTGTCACCAGTTTAAAAAATCCGGATAATACGTTGCAGATTGATAATGCCAATAAATATGCTTTTGCATCTCGTCAATGGCAGGGTGAGCAAGAGAATATTACTCTTGATGTGCGACAAACAGACCCGCGTAAACTACCAATAGTATTTGCAAAAGTGGGAGATCGAGTTTTAGGGGTGTTAAATAAGCAATCTGTTAATTTACTTCAACAAAAGCTTGTTGCAAAGGAAAGAACAATACTAGGATTGTCTATTATAGGTACATTTAATAATGCTCCTGCAAATTATGCAGATATTGTGATTGAACCTAGTAGCATTAAGTTTCCTACAATTCAAATGGGAAGTGAAACGTCCAATATTGGATTTGTATTGGTTATTAATGCAATGGTTGAGCCAAAGTTTCAAGTGCAAACTGAGATGGTGATGTGCAAGATGCTCAAACGTGCTGTTGACCGTGCTGTAGAAAATGGTTGCTCCTTAGTGCGGTTTGTTGATGTTTCTCCACACCCAAATAAGTCCTCACAATTTGTGAGGATTTTACAACAGCTTACAGTAGAACGAAAGGATATTAAGGTTGAGTTTACTGGTATAGCGTCGTTGGAAGATGGCATAAAATTATTGACGCAACCATCAGATATTGTTATTGGAGTTCATTGTGCGGAAACTGTTGAAACAATTGAACTAGTCGCTAGTAGAGGTAAAGCGATCGCAGTATACATCCCAGAAACAGGAGGTTTCGATAAACGGAATTTACCTTCAGTTCAGAAGAATGTTGAGGTTCCAAAAAATGGTGTAGAACATGAGCATTGATACTCACCTTCAATTTTGCCAGCCAGACCGAGATAACAACTCTGCTTGTCGCTTGTAAATCAAAGCTATTATACTCTCTAATTCTGGTTCAATATCATAGGCTCCATAGAAAATACTTAAAGCCTCTACAGCTTTATCTAATGGGTAATACCAGCCAAAATCATCCCGACAATATCGCCATCCTGGAATTGATTTCGCCTGAAGCCTAAAAATGTCAGTTTTATTTAATGCTTCTGGTACATACAGCGCTACACGCTCTCCTTTAAAGGCAATTTGCAACTTGATTTTTTCTGATGTTTGTGGATTCTTTTGTTGATGTGGTACAACGCAACGTGAACACAACCAATTTTCTGGTAAAGGTGCTGGCCACCCCATCTGTATTGCTTCTGGACAGATAGAATGAAGAATTAACTGGCAATCAATTAACTTCAGCCCAACTTCTTGCACTTGTTTTAAACTTTGCTTGATAACTGAGTTATTTTCAAATTCCATTGTCTGATTGCATAAAACACAAATAATGTGATGATGAGTGATAGAATCAGTACATAACTCATATTTTTTATGTCCTTCCGCGAACTCCAGTTCTCGTAAAAACCCCATACGTGTCATGAGTTTTAGGTTACGGTAAACTGTAGACAAACTTATTGTTTCCCCATCTTTTAGTAAAAAATCCCAAACTTCTTCTGCACTAAGATGATTACCCTTGGGCAAATTGTGAAATATTAGGAAAATCATCTCCCTTTGAGGGGTAAAACGCCAACCTTTAGCATTAAGCCTTTCCTTTAAGCAGTTAGGAAAATCGATAGACATTAAGATACATTACCTCGCTTTTCAATAAATTGTGCTTACGGGTATCAAAAACACTACTAGAATTTAAAGTGATACTCGTATTTGTGTATTAATGATAACATCGAGTACGGCTGTTTGTATCTCCACTAACTTTAAAAAGTGTCCGATCAGATTGTACCTACTAGTTGTTTTACTTTACTATTATTATCAACAACGACAGAAAAATTTTGAGAATATTTAGTAAAAAAAATTAATATAACTTAACAATTAGTAACTATTAATATAAGATCCCTACATCTGAGCTAATTTAATTTTGTAAAAGGTGTATTAACATGAATCAAAGCATTATAGCTTGTTTAATTTCTATTGCCCTAGCTTTAGATTTAGTAGCTTGTTCTCATAATCAAAAAGCATCGATTAATAATTCTGAAACGAAGGTAGAAAAAACTACAGTTGAACCAATTCGACAAGTTAAGCGAGTTGTCGTACTTACACCTCTAGCAGCAGATTTAATTTATCATCTTGATAAAACTAAACTTATTGGTATACCTCACGGAAGGTATATAGATATAATTGCGAAATCGAAATTTAGTGATTTACCACGAGTTGGAACTAGAAGCGCGATTAATTTAGAAAAAATTGTTTCTTTAAAACCAGATTTAGTCATTGGTGCTGAAAAAATCCACAATCAAACATTAACAAAATTACAAGAATTAAAAATACCCACTATTGCTCATACTATTAGTAGTTGGAAAGACTTAGAAAATCAAACATATTAAATAGGGTCAAGATAAAAAAGAAAAAAGTGCAAACTAAGGTAAACACAGTTTTACGCATGGTGACTATAAATAAAGCTGACATTTGCTAAAATATACACAATATAGCTTTAAATATCCACTATTTTTTACAACTAAATACGCTGAAAACCTTTGGGATGACGTTAGGGGAATGAAAGCTGCTGACTTCCAGCTTAAAAAAAGGGGTGACTTTTAATCAAGTCACCCCGGAAAAAAGTTCTGGTGAGAGAGAAAATTGTTATTTATGCAGCATTAACGCCACTTCCTTTGCAAAGTAGGTCAAAATCAAATCTGCACCTGCTCGTTTTATACTGAGTAATGTCTCTAAAATTACTTTTTTTTCATCAATCCAGCCATTTTGACCAGCAGCTTTAATCATGGCGTATTCACCGCTAACATTATAAGCCGCTACGGGAACATTCGTATAATCTCTAGCTCGGCGGACAATGTCTAGATAGGCTAAAGCTGGCTTCACCATGATAATATCTGCACCTTCAGCAATATCTAATGCTACTTCCTTTATAGCCTCCTTAGTATTTGCCGGATCCATTTGATAGGTTTTCTTATCGCCAAATTTAGGTGCAGAATCTAAAGCATCACGGAATGGTCCGTAGTAACTAGAAGCATATTTCGCTGAGTAAGCGAGAATTCCGGTATCAATATAACCAGCTTCATCCAAAGCTTGACGAATTGCCCCAATCCTACCATCCATCATGTCCGAGGGTGCAACCATATCAGAACCTGCTTCAGCTTGGGAAAGGGCCATTTTTACCAAAACTTCCACTGTTGGGTCATTCAAAATCACGCCTTTTTCATCAACGATTCCGTCGTGACCATGAGTAGTAAATGGAACAAGGGCAATATCGGTAATTACGAGTATATCGGGTACAGCTTGTTTAATTGCTTTGATTGTTTGCTGTACTAATCCATCAGGATTGTAACATTCAGAGCCAGTGTCATCTTTTTTGCTTTCTTTTATGACAGGGAATAATGCAACAGCACCAATCCCCAAACTATATACTTCTGCAATTTCCTTTAACAGTAAGTCTAAAGTAAATCGATAGCAACCCGGCATGGAAGCAATTTCTATTTTCTGTTCTTCCCCTTCCATCACAAACATCGGATAGATTAAGTCATCAACAGTTAAACTTGTTTCTCGCACCATCCGACGCAGGGTTTCAGTACGACGCAAACGACGGGGACGTTGAGTTATAGCGTTATTGGACATCCTACGATAATGATTATCAATCTAAAATCATCATAATTGTTTTCGTGGACATCGCTCCATAAATTATGATTATGCACTACGGTTAGCAGAAAATTTGACGAGAATAATAATCATTATTATATACTAGATTATACATTCTTTGCTTACAGTCTTTAAATATGAGCAGTATTGGCTTAACCGCTCGATTAACCAGTTACCAAGAACGCATTCTAGAAACTTTGGAAAAGCTTGATGAACCAATTTCTGCCCAAGATTTACATATTCAAATGCGTTCTATTTACAAAAGTTTAGGGTTGTCTACAGTGTATCGTGGGTTAGAGGTGTTAAAATTGCGTGGACTAGTACAAAAACGTACTTCGATTGATGGCGAGTTTTTATACAGTTCAGTACAAAAACATCAGCATTACTTTACTTGTTTGCAATGCGGTGATTCTATTGATATCCATGCTTGTCCAGTTTGTGAGTTAGAAGCAGAACTACAGCGATCGCCCGGAATATCGCTAAGATTTCAAATTTTCTATCATAGCTTAGAGTTTTTCGGCTTGTGTAGATTTTGTCAAGGGATGGGTTTATCAAGTTAATTCAGTAAACAACCAGACTTTTCATCGGTACAGAATTAAAGAAGCAACTTTTCACACCAGTATGACAAGCAATATCTCTAACTTTTTCAACTTTCAATACAATAGTATCACCATCGCAATCATAAAGTAGTTCTTTAACCTTCTGGATATGTCCACTCTTTTAGACCTTTGTGCCATAATTCGTTACGTGAAGGACTCCAATAGTGTGCTTCCCTAGTTTCTAGGGTGCGTAGAATTGATTCTTGGTTCATCCATGCCATCATCAGGATAGTAGAATCTTGATAATCTTGGGCGATCGCAGGAATTAAACCTTTGTCGTTAAATTTTAGTTGTTCAATCCAGAATAAATTTTGATTCATTTGCGTAAATTAGCATTCAACTAAAAATTTTCAATGAAAACTTGAACTGTGACGGATTAAATTCATAAATTCTTGACGAGTACGTGCATCTTCTGAAAAAACACCGCGCATCGCACTTGTAACAGTCCAAGAACCTGGTTTCTGAACACCACGCATTACCATACACATATGGGTTGCTTCTACAACGACTGCAACACCTCGGGGTTTGAGTAAACCTTGCAGTGCATCAGCGATTTGTAATGTTAACCTTTCTTGTACTTGTAAACGTCGCGCATACATTTCACAAATACGGGCAACTTTCGATAGACCAATCACCTTACCATTAGGAATATAAGCAACGTGAGCGCGACCGATGATTGGTAGTATATGGTGTTCACAAGAACTAAAAATATCAATGTCTCGCACCAAAACCATTTCGTTAGCATCTTCTGTAAAGACTGCACCATTTAACAGCTCATCTACAGATTCATAGTAACCTTTAGTGAGAAATTTTAAGGCTTTTACCATCCTTTTTGGGGTATCCTTCAAGCCTTCCCTATCTGGGTCTTCTCCCAAGCCAATTAACAAAGTACGTACAGCCTGTATCATTTCTATTTCTGTAACTTTCTGTTTTTGCTGAGTATTAATAGACGAAATAATTTCCGATGCCGAGTTAGATTCTGGATGATATGTAATGGTCATTTTTTTTGTTGAGATAATTTTTGCTACGGGATAGTTATTAGTTAGTAATTATTCTTGTTTACTAAAAACTTGATATTAAACATTCATTAAGTAAAGAATGAATTTTATTAGTATCCAGATATTTACCAATAAAAACAACTTCATTCTTAGGAGATGTTCTCCATTCATTTGCATCTAATTGATAGCGAGGTCCGCTAAGTTGAAAAATATGCCGAAGAGGACTATCACTAAACCATAAAATACCCTTGGCTCTAAATACGCTTTTTGGCATTTCATTTGTCAAGAAATTCTCAAACTTATGAACATCAAACGGTTTATTAGTTTGGAAAGACACTGCTATAAATCCGTCATTATCTAGGTGTTGAGAGTGATGATGGTGATGTTCATGTTGATGTTCGTGATGTTCATGTTCATGATTGTGGTCATGATGTTCGTGATGTTCATGTTCATGATTGTGGTCATGATGTTCGTGTTTATGTTCTTCTTTTTGAGGAGTATATAAATATGAAGGAGTTAATCCGACACCGAGAATTAATGGTAATGCTACTTTCCCATGGGTAGTTCTTAGAATTCTTGGTGACTCTTTGACATCATGGATGAAATCTTCTAATTCTTGAATTTTTTCTGATGTTGCAAGGTCAGTTTTATTGAGAATCACAATATCCCCATAGGTAATTTGTTTTAATGCTGCTTCACTATCAAAATTTTCTGCATCAAAGGATTCAGCATCAACTACAGTCAAGATAGAATCAATATTAGTAAAATCTCTTAATTCAGTTCCTAAGAAGGTCAAAATAATTGGTAATGGGTCAGCCACACCTGTAGTTTCTATCACCATATAATCAATACGGTCTTCTCGTTCCAAAACTCGATAAACAGCATCAATTAATCCATCATTAATAGTGCAGCAAATACAGCCATTGCTGAGTTCTACCATATCTTCATCTGTAGAAACGAGCAATTGACTGTCAATGTTAATATCACCAAATTCGTTGACTAAAACAGCAACTTTCAAATCTTGCTTATTTTGCAGAATTTCGTTTAGTAATGTGGTTTTACCACTACCTAAAAAACCTGTAATGATTGTAACAGGCATTCCCATTTTGGGAATATCGGTAATAATTTCTGAAGTTGCAGTTGCATTTGTTGTCATAATATTCAATGCTGATGTTTGTGAGTGTTAGCGATTAATTCAGGAAATTTGTACCCTTTATCTAGATAAAACTTTTTAATGCGATCGCTTCTTGTAATTTAGTGATAATTTCATCCAAAGTCAACATTCCTAAATCCCCAGCAAGTTTTGTTCTAATGGTCATAGTTTTACTTTCTAACTCTTTCTTGCCAACTATAGTTAACACTGGAATTTTTTCTAATTCAGCGTTACGAATTAGTTTTCCTAAGCGTTCTCCACTTTGGTCAACTTCTACACGTAAACCTATTTTTTTGTAATTATCAGGGGGGTGGGTTATAGGTATAATTAGCGACCCTTCTATCAGTTGACCTCTGCCCACATCGGGATTACCAATAAAGTAACGTGTAATTTCTTCACCTTCGGGAATGCTATTGAGAATTTCTAATTTAAATGGTTCCTCTATACCTACAATCTCAGTTTGAATTTCATCCCTATCAACTACTTCCCGGATGATTGGTAAATTTGCTTTGATGATGCGCTCCATTTCCTTGGTGATTTTAGTTAAATCATCGGGAGTGAAGGTAGTGAGACTATCAAAATCATAGTAAAACCCCGTGTCTGTGACTGGTCCTGTCGCAACTTTTGTCCCTGGGTGGAGCTTTAGCACTGCCATCGCCATTATATGAGCGCAGGTGTGACGAATCCTTTGCAGTTTATCGTTTTCCTGGGGATTTAAGTTTAGACCTGACTGAACTACAGAGCTTACCATCAAATAAAAACGAGAATCATTATCATGATATTAGCGTATAAAAGTTTTTTTGGGAATATTTTGTTTCATAAGAAAAAATCATCCCCAAGTTTTGCTTGGGAACGAAAGAGAGGAGAACACAATTTAAATAATTGGATTGCGATCGCACTCAACAATAAAACGAAACGATTCTAGGGATGTGACAATAACTAGAAGAGCCTATCTTCACTCGAAGAATAATGTTCTGGAGTAGCGCATGAGCGTGTACGCGAGTGGATAAAAAGTTTAAGAACGTTTCAAGCATCTTTACGTTTAGTTGTTGCACCATAAGTTTTATTCCAAAAAATTGTAATTCCGGTAACAAGTAAAATCACAGGTGCAATTCCTAATAAGACATACAAAAGTCGCATCTTGACTCCTCCATAACTCCCAATATGTAAGGGATACATCCAAGCCAAAAGCTTTTCTACCCAAGGAGCATAGTTGATATTTTCTACCCGTAATACTTCACCACTGTATTGATTCAGATATACAAAGCTTCTACCGTTGGGGTGGATGTCATTTTCCAGTCGTTTTCTGACTCGTACTGCTGCTTTCTGATCTAAGGCTGGAAAAATGTAAGTTGTTTCTCCTCCAGGTAAAGTTGCTTCTGCTATTTGTAAGAACTGGTCTAGAGTTGGTGATTGAGTATTGTTGTTAGGAACAGAAACAGGTTTGGCTGGTTGTGGTGTACCACTAAGCAAATATCCTAAACCTCTTACTGGTTGATTAAACTCCATTAATGCCCCAGTTGTTCCAGCCAATACCAGAAATACTACAACAAAAATGCCAATAATTTTATGGAAATCATAGTGAAGTAGATGAGAAGGTGCTTTCCAACGAATTTTAAACCCTGCTGACAGTTTTTTCCATCCCGGAAAAATTATCAGTCCACTGATTGCGCGGATGATTAACAATATCCCACAGATACCAACGATAAACTTTCCCGGTTCACCAGCTAAAAAACTAGTATGGATTTGCTCGATGATTCCCAGTAATGTGTGATCGCGTACTATGGTTCCTAAAATTTCACCGTTATACGGATTAATATAAACATAACTTAATGCTTTTTTCCGTGAACGCACAACCACATGAAACGGTTCATCAACTTTTTTTGAGAGTGCGATCGCTTGCAATTTGTAGTCTGGATGCTGAAGAAGCACTATATCCGAGACTTTTTGTAAAGAAATAGGTTTACCTTGAGGTTCCACGTACATCAACTGGGGATAGAGAAAATGATTTATTTCCTCATGAAATACTAAAGCGCTACCTGTCAGCCCTAAAATAGCCAACAAAAAACCAACTAAAATACCGAGATATCGGTGTAGCATCCAGTTTTGAGTCTTCATGAGTAAATCTTCTTTCTTTTCGTGGTAGTGAAAATTGTCAATAAAGAATTTAGAATAAATACTTAACTAATCAATTAATAAAGCTTATAGTATTTAATTTACCTAAAATAATGACTAAATACAAGGTTTAATAATAAAAATTCTCAATAATTTTGGTTATGGGTGTTAATGTCTGCTAGAATACCGTCTTAAAATTTATTGATATATAAATTTAATAAACGTTGGGTAAAAGACAGGTGTATTAGATATCTGGTGAAAAAGAACGTAGAGACGTAGCACTGATAAGTCTCTACAAGGGTTCTGAGTAAGGCATAATTGATTTCTGGAGATGTCTAATGTATCTGTTGAAACTTTAATCTTCAGTTAGACGCTAAAAATGTAAAAGGTGGAACTGAGTTTTCGGTGAAGGTAGAGTAAATCAAATCAGCCTCATTGAGTCAACGAAATTCTTAGCTGAAAGCAAATCCATACTACGCACCCAGCTTTTGCTAATTATTACAGCACGCACAGACGCTTATTTTACTCCAATCAACACTTATGCCGATGGATCAATGCAAAAAGACCGGTCAGAATGGCGATCGCCCAACCTCCGGTCGTTGGTTCAGGAATCCGTGTGGGGGCAACATCACTGAACGAAGTGCCGAAAGGTGGATGCTTGCGTTACAGTCGGAGTGAACCAGGTAGTGGCAAATGATAGTACGGTAGCGATCGCCATCAAAGACCTTTGAGGGTGGATGCACTCAAGTCCTAATGGTTCTGTTCTTTTCTTCATGTTCATATCTTTTACAAAAATGATAATCGTTATTATACAATGATAGTCATTATCATACAAGGTTCTACTTAGTGCTGTCAGCGTCAGTCTTTTTCAACTAATCTAAAATGTATTAAGTGTAACAAACCTGAATTCTAGGTCTGGAAACACTTGTTATATCTAGGTTTTAGCGATTTTAACTCACTAGTTTATAAGGTTTCCGCAGTCAGATAATTTATGAATGGTGGATACAGGACTTACTGTAATCGCTTAGTGGGAATTTATGCACAATTGTGACGTGTGAGACTATACCAATAAGATTCGACTAGAATGCGATCGCTTGAATCTATAGCTAGATTAAACAACTTACTTAAAGAATAGCATAAAGCTAAGTATTATCAATAAACTAATACTTACTACTGGAATAAAAATGTATTGCGTTTTTCATTTGTAGTGAAAATAAGTATATTTTTGTATTGATAGTATCAAATCAAGAAACAAAACAAAAATATCTAACTCTTTTTAACACTCTATGTAATTTAATTAACAAGTAGTCTTTGTCTCTCTCTGCTAATATGCTATTAAGATTATTGAGAGTAATTGTCAGACTTTTTCTAGCAGACCTAAATTATTTATGAATGCTATACAAAGTTTTTAATTACTCGAAAAAACTCGGTTCGCCAAAATAAAGCTAAAGACAGAGTTCAGGTGCATCAATATTAAAGATATGAATCGCTCACATTTTATTTTCACTAGTTAAACAATGATAAGTATGTCTAAAAAAATTGGCTTGTTTTACGGTACTACAACAGGTATCACTGAATCTATTGCCCAAACAATTCAGCAGATATTTGGCAATGATATTGTGGAATTGTACGATATTTCGCAAGCTGAAATAGGAGACTTTAATGAATACGAATATATAATCATTGGTTGTCCGACTTGGAACCAGGGTGATATGCAAAGTGACTGGGAAATCTTTTTTGAACAACTCGATGAAATCGATTTTACTGATAAAACCGTAGCTTATTTTGGGCCTGGTGACCAAAACGGTTATAGATATAGTTTTCAAGATGCGATGGGGATGTTAGAAGAAAAGATATCTTCTCTTGGAGGTAAAACTGTAGGTTATACCTCAACAGATGGCTATGATTTTGAAGAGTCAAAAGCCGTTAGAGGTAATCAATTCTGCGGATTAGCAATTGATGAGGATAATCAATCTGACTTGACAGAGCAAAGAGTTATAGCTTGGGTGACGCAGTTGAAGCAAGAGTTCGCTATTTAAGTTTTTTGCTATAATCTCATTTTATATAGAGATGTCAAATTATGACATCTCTACACATTTATTTACTATGTCTCAATTTTTTGATGTGCTTTGGGTAAGCGCAAGTCCAAGTTTGAAAATTTTTGACTTGCCATTACAGCGCTTTTTATCACGATATTATTCAAATACGATATAAAACCCTAACCCCCTTCCTTTCTGTCAAACTTCGGCTAACGTCTAGGTGTGTAATCTCCCCTACTTAAAGGGGAGCTTTAAAAGTTGCCTATTTTTTCTGAATGAGTCCAAATACTAATATGTAGTTATTGTACGGATTAAAATACTCATAACTTCCCCCGGGTTGGAAGTTGGTAACAAAGAACTCCAATCACCTACATCTGCATAACCAAGTTGATGCAAAACATGAATTGTACCTACTACTGCTTTGCTAGAACCTATAAGCGTATGCTTGATTTTCTCATGGTTTGGAACTTGGGAGGCAATAGCACTCTTTGTGACTTGAGAGTTCACCTGAGAAATAGCTACAAAGCTTTGATATTGAGATTTCATTGAAATTCCGCTTTACTTTACAAGTTAAATTCGTTGCTTTTTCCCCGTAAGGGGTATTAGTAATTTAAGGTATTCTCTTTCTAAGGAATTATTTGTTCTAAAATATAGTCGAAAAGAACCATCCCCGTATTGTTTTAGGTCTTTATCATCAAAGATAATTTCTTTTCGCTGCAACCATTGGATGACACTTACATGAAACTCAGCTAGAAACAAGGCTGGAAAGTAAATTCTACCTACTTTTATACCAGTTTTTGGATTAGTAAATATTTGGAATTGTGCTTCTGTTAACACTTCTGCCATAATTATTTATTTAGATTTATCATACTTTTTCGTCTAATGATTTGGAGAAGACAGATAAACTATTTTATAAAATATTCTCTGCCTTCCTTCGTTTAAAATTTTGTTGACTCTGCCTGATTTAGAAAATTTGAGACTTTCCAAGGCAAACCGTGAATTTTATCTGCAATATTCGGTTTGGATGATGTACCATTACAGAGCAAACAGGTTTCGCATTGGATTCTGTCATCTTCTGTATTACGACAGAGAATTTCGTTTTCACTCAATGGTGCATCAGGAGCAATAATTCTAAAAGTTCTCCAACCTTGGCTTTGAGCTTCTTTTGCTTCTGCTTTGTTTTCAACTGAAGCCATAAGATACTTTCGCCAACGGCGATCGCAATTTCGCCATTGGTGTGTATAACCTGTGTATTTGCCTGACGCAGAAATAATTGGTTCCCAAATTTCAAATGAAATTGCTGTTGCATCTCCATAAGAACCGATTCTGATTGGATAGCGATATCGTTCCAAAACTACTATTTCGTTGATGCTAAATTTTCGGTAATTACCTGCTAAATACTTGCGGTAGATGTTATTGGCAGGTAGTAAATTTACATAGCAACTGCCTGTTTTGCTCAATTTTAATGGGCAAGAGCCGCAAATACCCTCGTCCAAACCATATTTTGCTGCGGAAGTAGGAATAATATTTTGTTGGAGAATCCAAGATTGAATTAATCGTCCGGTTCTGCGATTTGATGTTGCGTAAGCAAAACCAGTTAAGATTAAAACTATAGGAGAACCGTCAATTAAAGATGCCCCTTCCCAAACAATGTAACTATTTTCTAACATTATTGATGACAAAAAGTATTATTTTTTAAGTTAAATTGTGTGGATTCAAAACTTCGTTTCCTCGAAGGTAGATAGTAAATATCCTCCAGTTGTAATAATTATCTGGAGGATTGAAAAATTAAAAACAGATTTTGTAAATGAATTACAAGTGCTGTTGTCAATCATTTCTACTTGGTGATAAATATTCTTGTCTGCGCTGCCAAGAAACTTGATTCTGTATAATCAATTCTTCAAGAGTTTTGCCAAATTTACGGTTAGCATATTCCAACAATTGTTCTAAGGAATATCTTTTTTCTTCAACCTTTCCAAAGTCTTTTGAAAAGCGGTCTTTAAATGTATCCCAGTCAAAATTATCTTTGAGCGATAGCGCAAGCGCTGACTTGTCAGTTCGCTTAGCAAGAAGCCCACAAAGAGAGCGGATAGAGTAGTAAACTTTAGAATAGACTCGTTCAGAGTAATTGCTAACTGCATATTCACCTAATATAGACTCATCAATTGCTTGTGAAGTAGGAAATGAAGATTTACGTGTTGCCATGATAAAAAACCTCTTAATTCTTCATTTCCTTATTGGCGTTAGCCTTAAAACCAAGCTGAATCATCGTAGTCTGCCATTAAGTCTTTAAGTTCGCAGTAATGTTGGTAATTACTTTCTAATTCTTGAACATCTGCATCTGATATGAGAATTTTCAGTTCTTGTATAATTTCGCAAATGTGATTTTCTTCACTGACACCCGAGTAATAAGTTTTGATGAATTTGTCAGCTTTACTTATGAATTTTTCAAGGCTGGTGACAAATACTTCTTCTACATTGATTGCTTGGATCATATCGTTCTCCCAATAATAACAAATATTTAATCTGTGTTAGTATTTGCAATTGTTGCATGAGAATATTCTTAACCAGATATAGTTTGATATGGCTAAGTGTTTTATCCCTTCTGTATATTTCAAACCAATACGATATTTGTAGAGAATAGTTGAACCACGAAGTTTGTCAAATTCATCTTTTATTTGTTGTGGCGCTTTGATATTTTTAATTCCTTGATTTTATGGTTTTCACTGCCTCCAAGGCATAAGCCGTAAAATCAAAACTGCTGATACAGCATACCAGCAGCTAAGAAATTTCATTGAAGCTAAATATTTAACCAAACAAGTTCAGCCACTTTTACCAAATCATCCTCAGAAAATTCTTCACAAAAACCTTGTGGGTAATCAAAAATTACTGTGTAGTTCCAGGTATTTGTGGAAAATCCATCAAGTCTTAAACCATTGACTTTTCCTGTTACCCATTTTTTCGGATTGCAGTTGCTTTTAATTGCAACTTGTTCGCCAAATGTATACCTAGGTGGTTTAGCGCAATCGTGGGTGAATGTAATATTTATAGTGTTCATAATTGATACTATTTGGATTCACCTCCACTTTTGGCGTAAGCCATCTATAATTTATTATACTTGCTAGCTCAAATCTGAATATACAGCGGTTTTTAATTTGGAAAAATATCATTTAAATGTAGGGGCACGACAACCGTGAAATAGTCATAAAACCGTAAGATTTTTGATGTTATCTATACTAATAATCTAACTGTAACTCCTAAACCACTAATATACTGCAATTAATTGAGTATTAATTAACACTAGCAACACTAGCATCATTTCTCTATCTCTAATAAACATAAATTATGTATTTACGCCAAAAAATAATGTGTTTTTTACAACTTTGATGTTGATGAATTATCCATTTTTGCATTTATTTATATTTTTATAAAGAGAAATTAAAATTATTCGATCACAATTCCTGTTAGTATTTATGAGACGTAAATAAAAGTATTGCTTTAAGCAAGACTTTCAATTAAATGAGTGATGCTTTGAAGGATGTGCTGTTTGGCACATTCATCCCTTTTTGAGAGTTTTATAAATTCTCTGTAACCGTAATGTTTTTTAGCTATGCAGCAGTTAATTGCTTTCATTCGTATATTATGCGATAAACCTGACATACTTAGGGATTTTAAAATAAATTGGAATCGAATATTGCCATTCACGCTCAGCGTTTTGCTTGCCTTGATTCTAGGATGTCAAACTTTAGGCTCTCCGGCAAAAAGTACTGAAATACTATGGGATACCTACGGTATACCGCATATTTACGGTAAGGATGCTATAAGTACATTTCACGCCTTTGGATGGGCACAAATGCAAAGTCATGGAAACTTACTTTTGCGTCTTTATGGACAAGCAAGAGGACGTGCTGCTGAATACTGGGGAGAAGAATATACAGACTCAGACCGTTGGGTATTGACAATGGGAGTACCAGAACGTGCCCACTCTTGGTATGAGGCACAGAATGTATCTTTTCGTAGTTATTTGGATGCTTTCGCAGAAGGTATTAATACTTACGTTAAAGAAAACAAGAATGCAATTGATGATGCTGTCGAAGTTGTTTTACCAGTCAAAGGAGAAGACATACTCGCTCATCTGCAAAGGGTACTCAATTTTACATTTATAGTCAGTCCAGAACAAGTTGCGGGTGTGGGTACACCAGAGTCAAAAGCTGGTTCTAACGGCTGGGCGATCGCACCTTCTCGCTCAGCGTCTGGTAATGCAATGCTGCTTTTTAATCCACATCTTCCCTGGTCAGATTTGTTTCTGTGGTATGAAGCTCAAATTACTGCACCGGGAATTGATGCTTATGGAGCTTCACTTATCGGTATCCCTGTTTTAACAATTGCTTTCAACAATAATTTAGGCTGGACTCATACCGTCAATACCCATGATGGCTGGGATGCTTATCAACTCGAACTGGTAGGTGGTGGGTATAGTTTTGATAACAAAGTTCATCCCTTGGAAACGAAAACTGTTTCTTTGAAGGTAAAACAAAATGACGGGACATTGCGTGACCAACCACTGGTAGTGAAAAGTTCTGTTCACGGACCTGTTGTGTCAGAGAAAGAAGGTAAAGCTATAGCACTACGTGTTGTCGGTCTTGACCAGCTAGGAGTGTTAGAACAATGGTGGGATATGGCGCGATCGCAAAACCTGGCAGAGTTTGAAAAAGTACTCCAACGTTTGCAGCTACCGATGTTTACGGTGATGTATGCTGACCGAGAAGGGCATATTATGCACTTATTTAATGGACAGGTTCCAGTGCGCGAGCAAGGGGATTTTAAATATTGGCAAGGAATTATTCCTGGTAATACATCAAAAACTTTATGGACAAAAACTCATCCCTATCAAGATTTACCTCGGATTATTGACCCGTCAAGTGGTTGGTTACAAAATGCCAATGACCCACCTTGGACGACAACCTTTCCAGTTGCGATTAAAGCAGATAAATACCCGTCTTATATGGCACCGCGTTTCATGGATTTCCGAGCGCAGAGTTCCGCAAGAATGCTGGATGAAGATAAAAAAATTACTCTAGATGAAATGATTAAGTACAAGCATTCAACTCACATGGAGTTGGCAGAGCGGATTCTGGATGATTTAATTCCATCTGTACGGAGATATGGTAATAAATTGGCACAACGAGCAGCAACTGTCTTGGAAAAGTGGGATAGACAAGCGAATGCAGATAGCAAAGGAGCAGTGTTATTTGCTGCTTGGGTACAAGAGTTGGATCTTGATAAGACTTTTAGTAAACCTTGGATTGAAGATTCACCCCGAACTACACCTGATGGATTAGCGGATCCTCAAGGTGCGGTGAGATTGTTGGAAACCGCAGCAAAAAAGGTAGAAACGGGTTATGGACAATTAGATGTTGCTTGGGGAGAGGTTTTCCGGTTGAAATATGGGAATGTGGATTTGCCTGCTAATGGTGGTGATGGAGGGTTAGGTATTTTTCGCGTCGTCGATTTTGCTCCCTCAGAAAATGGTCAATTTCAATCCGTTGCGGGTGATTCTTATGTTGCTGCAATTGAGTTTTCTAAACCAGTGAAGGCAATGGCGCTTATGAGCTATGGTAATTCGTCTCAACCTGGTTCACGCCATGTTGATCAACAATTACAAATGTTTTCCCAGAAAAAGTTGCGCCCTGTTTGGCGTGAGCGCAAAGAAATTACAGCCCATTTAGAGGAGCGTAAGGTATTTTAGGGTCAACTTTTTTGCGATCGCCTCTTTAAGTTACGCAAGCTCGAAAGCTTTTAGACGCTGATATTTGACTAGGTGTTAAATATGTTTCTACTAATGTGATGCGATCGCCACAGATTAGACC
>Ga0224723_1000126_pt1 | contig 49359 bp, 43 predicted proteins | sample Balambano_FR2_Me_FD_161647 | JGI IMG/M metagenome (GOLD analysis project Ga0224723, IMG submission 161647) | Freshwater sediment microbial communities from Lake Towuti, South Sulawesi, Indonesia - Balambano_FR2_MetaG | ecosystem: Environmental > Aquatic > Freshwater > Lake > Sediment | place... | reverse complement strand
TCCCGGCTATTACCTTCAAAAGCACGTCGGTGGAAGTGACCAGCAGCACCGAGGCGAAAGTCACGGGCAACCTGACCATTCGCGGCACGACCCTGCCGGTGGTGCTTCACGTCGAGCAGACCGGCACGTCGCAGAACCCGTACACGAAGGCTCCCACGGCGGGTTTCACTGCCACCACGCAGATCAACCGCGAGGACTTCGGCCTGACCTGGAATCAGATGCTGGAGACGGGCGGTGTGCTGGTCGGCAAGGACATCAAGATCACGCTTGATGTGGAACTGGTCGAAATTGCGGAAACCGTCAGCGCGTGAGCGGAATTTTTCGCAGACATTGAAGTTGATGAAGGAGACCGGCGCGCCCGGTCTTTTTGTTTTGCGCAGATCGCCCACCCCCACGCTATAATAACAGCGCTCTGGAGGGATATGATGGCTGCGATCACGCTGGAAGCCCAGGTCGATCCCCTAGACGTGGCAGCGCTGCGCGACGGTCTGGCGCAGTTCAACGCTGCTCACAAAGCCCCACCACTCACTACACTCGGCGTTTTTCTGCGCGATGATAACGGTCAGGTGAAGGGTGGGGCCTATGGCGATCTCGGCTGGAACTGGCTGTACATCGACCTCCTGTGGCTTGATCCCTCCCTCCGCGGCCAGGGACTCGGCGAAAAGATTATCCACTCAATCGAGTCGGGGGCGCGCGCCAGAGGCATCGATCGCGTTTACCTGACGACCACCAGCTTTCAGGCGCTGCCGTTTTACTATCATCTCCGCTACCGGTTGTTCGGCGTGCTGATGGATCGACCGCCGGGCCATCGCTATTATTATCTGTGGCGGGACTGTGCGCATCCCTCCGTCGATGATCTGCCCGCACACGATCATCCGATGCCCGAAGATTTCAACGCACTGCGCCGTGGGCTGCGTTCTCACGCGCAGATCAGGGGTGTGACGACCGGCGCAGAACCTCTCACCGTGCTTATGCGCGATGCCGGCGTACTCGTCGGCGGGCTGACCGGGCTGACATACTGGGGCTGGTTCGACCTGCAAACGCTGTGGATCGCAGCAGGTTATCGTCGCCGTGGCTACGGCAGGCAAATGCTGGCCCTGGCGGAGATGGAGGCTGCTCGCCGGGGCTGCCCGCATATCGTGGCCGATCTGCCGGATTTCCAGAATACGGCGTTTTTCCTCGATAATGGGTTTGCTGTGTTCGGCCAACTGCCGGATCGACCGAACGGACACCGCACACTCTTTATTCAAAAATCACTGACGCACAATTACTCACCTATCCGCACACACGGAGACCGCCATCGATGAACCTGGAAGTGATCGTCCGCCGTCCGCAGGGTGAAACCAAACCTACACCCCTGCTCTTTATCCATGGCGCCTGGCATGGGGCCTGGTGCTGGGATGAATATTTTCTGCCGCACTTCGCGCAACACGGCTACAACAGCTACGCGCTGAGTGTGCGCGCACACGGCAAAAGCGAGTCCGACCGTTCGATCAGATTGTGCGGCATCCTCGATTACGTGGCGGATGCAGCCCAGGTCGCCAATCAGATTGAGGCCGAAACCGGCCAGCGCCCGGTGGTGATCGGGCATTCGATGGGGGGCTTCATCGTGCAGAAGTACCTGGAACGCCATAGCGCGCCTGCTGCCGTGCTGCTGGCGTCGATCCCGGTGATCGGCACGCTGCCCTTTAACCTGCGCATGACGCGGCACTTCCCTCTGCGCACCCTCATGACGCTGGCGGGCCTCAATGCGCGTCCTTATGTTTCGACGCCGCAGTTGGCAAAGAAGCATTTCTTTTCTGAAGACATGCCGCTGGATAAGGTGGCCGAATATCAGCGCCGTATGGACGGCGAGTCACTGCGCGTGCTGTTAGACGGCAATTTTTTCAACCGTCCCCAGCCGAAAAAGGTCAAACCCACGCCAATCCTGGTGATCGCCGCCGAAAACGACCGAGTGTTCACGCTCAAAGAGGAGATCAACACCGCGCGGGCTTATGACACTGAGGCGGTGATCATCCCCCACCTGGCGCACGATGTCATGGTGGAACCGCGCTGGCAGGTGGCGGCGGACGAAGTGCTGAAGTGGCTGACGCAGAAGGGATTTTAGCGCGTGGACGAGTTAACGGATTCGCCCCCACGCCGCACGCGGTTAGTGCTTTGCATGGGTGAATTCTGCAACCTGGGCCGCCGGGCGCATTCGCTCTATAAGCGGTTGGCCCCGGCAGTCGATGAGATCAACGCGGGCGCAGTTCCGCCGGAGATCAGGCTGGAGACGGCGCGCTGCCTGAGCCTGTGCGGAGCAGGGCCGAACCTGATTGTGTATCCGCATGGGCGCATCTTAAACGGATTAGACGCAACAGCCGTGGACGCGCTGATCGCGGCACTGCGCAATAGCGACTTGCTGACTGAATGATGTGTGTTGCAAAGCGGCGCCGTTGGGCATTACACTCTCACCGCCCTCGGCCATTATCAACGGGGATGTGCGTTGAAGACTTTACAAGTTGACGAGAATGCGCTCTGGAAACAGCGTTTCCGCGCTCCGATCGTGGCCGCCACGCAGATCGCGGCGCTGAACCCGGTGCGCGGGCTGGCGGTGACCAACCTGTCCGGCATTTTTCAGCTTCATGCCTGGGATGTCCTGACCGGGGATCTGCGCCAGATCACGGACGCGCCCGCCGGTGTGGTATTCGGCGGCATCAGCCCGGATGGACGTTACATCTTCTATCACCAGGACAAGCAGGGCAACGAGATCGGTCACTTCGTGCGCGTGCCGTTTGAAGGTGGTGAGGCCGAAGACATCACGCCAGATATGCCGCCATATGCGTCCTTCAGCATCACCGAGGCGCTGTCGGGTGCGGTCATCGGCTTTACTATCGCCAGCAGCGGTTTTCAGCAGTATGTGCTGCCTCAAAACCGGGACGGCACGTGGGGAGTGCCGGCGCTTCTGTTCGAGAGCGAGCGGAGCAGTTACGGGCCGCTGTTGTCCTATAATGCAGATTGGGCGGTTGTTTCTACCACGGAGCGCGCTCAGAACATGGCGTACTGCGTCTACGCCTTTGATCTCACCGCAGACGATCCACAGGCCAGCCGCACAGTGCTGTTTGAGCCAAACGTCAGCCTGCGCGCCAACGCCTTCTGCCCCCTGCCCGGAGACACCCGTCTGCTGGTGGAAACTGACGCCTCTGGCCTGGAGCGCCCGCTGATCTGGGATGTGCGCACCGGTGAGCGGATCGATCTGCCGCTGCCGGAACTTGAAGGCGATGCCAAACCCCTGGGCTGGTCGCCAGATGGCACGCGCATCCTGATCAACCATTTCTCACAGGCCGTAAATCGCCTGTACGTCTATGATCTCCACCGCAGCACATTGACCCGGCTCGATCATCCAAGCGGCACGATCAGCAGCGCCTATTTTTACGGCGACGGGACAGAGATCATCGCCAACTGGCAGAGTTCGGTGAAACCGGCGCAGGTCGTGGCGCTGGATGCGGCGACCGGTCAGATCAAGCGCACGATGCTCACCGCTGGCGCTGCGCCCGAAGGCCAACCGTGGCGCTCGGTCACGTTTACATCGTCGGAAGGGGCGCAGATTCAAGGCTGGGTGGCTGTGCCGGAGGGCGATGGGCCGTTCCCGACGATCCTGCACACGCACGGCGGGCCGACGGCGGTCACGGTGGAAACCTTCGACCCTTCCGCCCAGGTGTGGCTTGATCACGGTTTTGCCTGGATGAGCGTCAATTATCGTGGCTCGCTGACTTTTGGCCGCGATTTTGAACGCGCGATCTGGGGGCAGTTGGGGATGCGCGAGGTCGATGATATGGCGGCAGCCTATCGTTGGCTGGTAGACAATGGCATCGCCAGGCCAGACGCCGTGCTGCTGACCGGCGGAAGCTATGGTGGCTATCTGACACTGCAAGCCCTGGGCCGGCGGCCCGATCTATGGGCAGGGGGGATGGCCCAGGTGGCGATCGCGGACTGGGCGCTGATGTACGAGGATGAAGCGGAAACCCTGCGCGGCTACCAGCGGTCGCTGTTCGGGGGCGCGCCGGAAGCAATTCAAGAGCAGACTCGTATCAGCTCACCGATTACTTATGCCGCCCAACTGCGCGCGCCGATACTCGTGATACAGGGTGAAAATGATACACGCTGCCCGGCCCGGCAGATGAAGGTTTACGAGGCGCGGCTGCGAGAGATGAATAAGGACATCCAGGTGCATTGGTTTGACGCTGGTCACGGTTCACGCGCGATCGAGCAGCAGATCGAACATCAGGCGATCATGCTGCGCTGGGCGTATCGTGTGCTGGGATAAGCAGGGCTGATGACCATTCTACACATTCACCACGTTCAGATCACTGTGCCGCTCGATCAGGTCGAAGCGGCGCGGGCTTTTTACTGCGGCGTGATGGGCCTGCCGGAGATCGAAAAGCCAGACTCGCTGAAGTTACGTGGCGGCTTCTGGCTTCAGATCGGCGCGCAGCAGATTCATGTCGGCGTTGAAGACGGCTTCGATCCGCGCGCCACCAAGGGGCATATCGCCTATCAGGTAGAAGACGCGACAGCCTGGAGAACCAGATTGAGCGTGGTGAAAGGCGTTGAGATCGCGGAGTCGATCCCGATCCCCGGATTTGAGCGCTTTGAGTTCCGCGATCCGTTCGGAATCCGGTGCGAGATCATCCAGCCGCTGGAGTAGCATCCGGCTGCAGGACGCTGCGGCGGATTTCATCGAGCGCCTGGAGTGTGAGCAGGTTGCGCAGCGTGCCACCATACCGCCACTGCGGGCCGTCAAAGGCGCAGAACGATCCAACCGCGTGGGACAGATGCGTGTCGTCCGGGCCGATGCCGTAGTTGGGAAGCGGCTGCACGGCGGCCCACAGATTGATCAGCGGCGTCTGATAGGCTTCCGCCAGATCGATCAGCGCGTTATTGAAAGCGATCGAGTCCGGCCAGTCGGCATTATCGGGCAGCACCACGAAGGTTGTCAGCACGGGGATTACCCCGCGACTGATCGAGTCCTGAAGGATGCGTTCGGCCTGGGTGCGGTAAAAATCGAGGTCGAAATAGATCACATCCATCCGCCCCAGCATGATGATCGCCACACTGGGCTGCGCCAGGCGATACTCACACGCCAGCGGCGATTCACCACCCAGGCACGCAGGCGAGTCCGTCCACAGCGGGTCAAGCACGGCGGCGGCGCTCAGGCCGTTGATGGCGGCGGCACTGTGGCTGTCGAACGAGTTATCGTAACCACCGCGCGGCGTGGAGAAGAACTCGACCGTCTCTCGCAGAAACACATATGGCCCCAGTTCGCAAAAGCGCAGGTCGCCGCCCATACCGATCGGGCGCAGAAAGTCGCCGCTGGTGGTGTCGCTGTCACCCACACGGGTAAATACGTCGGCGCGGATGCCAAGTTCCAGACCACGCGCGTGAATGTCGTGCAGCGCGCCTGTATCGAGGTTGATCAGCGCGGGCGTGGCTTCGAGGCGATCGATCATGGCGCGCAGATGGTCATCCTGGGTCAGAGTGCGCATCGGTGTGGGGAGGTCTGTCGGGACGGTCACGGATTCGGAAGCGACAAGTTCATCGCTTACCGGCAGGTCGCGCAGTGATTGTGCCCTGTCCAGCGTGGTGTAGGCCGCCGGAATCCAGCCCTGCGCCCCGGCTTCGATTTCGATCAGCAACCAGTGAGCAACCGTGTCCCGCCCCAGCAGATCAATGGCCGTGCCTGCCAGAATATCTGTGATCACCGGTGCATCGATGCCCGGCGCGATGCGAAGTCCCAGATCGGTGGTCGTTGTGGCGGTGATAGCCACCTGCGCGCCAGCACCATCGATCAGCATCAGCAGGATAAGCAGGGTGATGAGCAGGGAGAGTAGGCGGACAACCTGAGGGACGCACCGGCGCGCGCCCCCGTGGTGGCAAAACAACGGACGCAGCAGGGTCATTTCCATCGGGCAGATCAGATCTCCAGATAATCGCGCAGTTGACGGCTGCGGGTGGGATGACGCAGTTTGCGCAGGGCCTTCGCTTCGATCTGGCGGATGCGTTCGCGCGTGACGCCGAAGTGCCGCCCAACCTCTTCCAGCGTGTGATCCTGGCCGTCCTGCAAACCAAAGCGCATCTCCAGCACTTCGCGCTCACGGTCGCTCAGCACACCGAGCGCTGAGCGAATCTGCTCCTTGAGCAGTTGGCGGCTGGCGGCATCGACCGGGCCAAGCACCTTGTCGTCTTCGATAAAGTCGCCCAGCAGACTGCTGTCTTCCTGGCCGATCGGCATTTCGAGGCTCATCGGCTCCTGGCTGATGCGCATGATCTTGCGAACTTTCTGCGCCGCACGCCGCAGCTTGCGCTGAAGGCCCGGATCGAGGTGCATCCCGTTGCTCCGCAGCAGTTTGATCGCTTCGGTCTCTTCTGAAGTCAGAAAGTCCATTTCCAACGCGATCTGTTCCGCGCTCGGTTCCGCGCCGAGCTGCTGGAGAAGCTGGCGCTGGACACGCATCAGGCGGTTGATCGTCTCGACCATATGCACCGGAATGCGGATCGTCCGGGCCTGATCGGCGATCGCGCGGCTGATGGCCTGGCGAATCCACCATGTCGCATACGTGCTGAACTTAAAGCCTTTGGTGTGGTCGAACTTGGCGACCGCGCGCAGCAGGCCGATGTTGCCTTCCTGGATCAGATCGAGAAAGTTGATGCCGCGCCCCATATACCGTTTGGCAACGCTGACCACCAGCCGCAGATTGGCGCGCGTGAGGGCTTCCGCTGCCGATTCCGCCTTCTGCTCGATCATCTCAAACAGTTCCGGCAGTTCTTCCAGCCCTTCTTCATCGGAATATAGCCAGTGCTGAAATGTCTCTACGGGCGGGAGCGCCTTGTTTTCCCGGAAGTGCCTGCGGATCTCCATCTGCTGGGTGAAGGGGATCAGATAAAAGCCCTGCGCCACCTCAAACAGATGCTGCGCAAGCTGTGTCCATTCATCGTCGCGGCCCCAGTCCTGCTGGCGGAGATACTGGCGGATGTAGGATTTGGCATCCACATCCCAGTCGCTGCTGATGGACTGAAGCTCATCGACGATCTGGCGCAGATCCGGCGCATCGACACGCTGTTTCTTCGCCAGCGAGAGCAGTTTTTCCCAGTTGGTGAGGATGTGGCTGTAAGCCAGCACGACAATTTCTGCCGGCGTTGGCAGGCCATGAGGTTTACCATCACTGTCCTCAAGCCGCGAAAGGCGATCCGTCAGTTCCTGGAGCAGCCGTTCAGCGGCAATCTGCGTACTCAGCCACATCTCGCGGTTGGTATCCAGCAGCGGGACCTGGCCGATCTCCTTGAGGTACATCCGCACCGGGTCATCCGCCAGCGAAGCGACATCCAACCGGGAGATTTCTTCCTCGTCAACCAGATCGTCCTCTAATTCTTCCAGGTCATCTTCATCCGGCTCATCCTCGCCCATGTAGGAGTCAGCGTCAGCCAGCAGCGCATCGGTGGAAAGGTCGTCCAGGTTAACATCTTCCTCCAGATCGATTTCGGCGGCATCGAAATCGAATTCCTCGGTTGCCTCCCGCACTTCCGTTTCTTCGCCACCCTCTGCCTTTTTCTGTTTGCGTTCGCGTTTTTTTGCCATGTGTCCCCTACTTGCTGATTAACGATGCGATGGCATTCAGTTCGGCATCCAGAACTTCTTTTGCCCGCCGGAACAACGCGATGCGGGGGCCGAGTTCCATCGCAGCGGCATGATCGCTGGCGTTCTGTGCGTCCCGCTGCATAAACATCAGATCGTCGAGTTCCCGCTTCACCCGCCGCAGCCGCAGCCGGAGCGCCTGTTCCATGACCTGCGATGCCGGGCTGCTCAGGCCGCCCAGCCGCGATTTCTTCATCACGTCCGCCAGGTCTGGCGTGTAGCGTTCCCGCAGCGATTGGCGCAGCCGATCCGGTTCTTCGGCGCGGATATGTTCAAAATGTGGATACAGGGCGGCGTCCAATCGTGACTCCATATAATCCTGTACGTCCAGGTCATGCTGGCGTGTCGCACTCAGGAAGGTTAGCATGATTTGTCGATACTCGCTGGTGATAAAGTCTTCGGCGCCGAAATCGCCCAGCGTGGAAGCTGCCGTGCCAACCAACTCTCGCAGCCGCCGGTTGATCTGGTAGATCGCTTCCGGGTCTGCGAACAGCAAGCGGAGGCAGTGGGCTTCTGCTTCCGACATGCGATCATCAGTGATAGTGATGGTCGCTGAGGCCTCACGTAACGAATCTAAATTTACAATTCGAACCTCATAGATATCTGACTCAAGGGCCTCATTCTCTACAGCAGTTTTAGTTTTTTGGGTCGAATTAAGTTTCTTTAACTCTTCTCGGGCCCAGGCCAGCAATGTTGATTCCTCAATGTTATAGGGAATTGATCTCAATGACCGAGCAAGATACTGAAGGTTAAAATTGTGAATTACGTTGCTCTCTGATGCATAAATTAAAGGTAATATTCTTCTCGACAAACCTTCAATATCTTGCGCTGTCGGCTGAGATGGCAGAGAACGCACCTCTTGTTGAATGACATACGTTGCCACCGGCAGCGCTACGTCTACCAGGTCGCGCCATTTTTCCGGCGACTCGCGGATGAGATCGTCCGGGTCTTTGGCATCGGGGATCTGCAAGATGCGGAACTCAACAGCGAATTTACCTCCGTAATCCTGCGCCAGCGTTTGCCGGGCGGTTTCCAGGCTGCGGCGCGTGGCGTTCTGACCGGCGGCGTCGGCATCGAGCGCCAGCACGATCTTTCTGGCGTAGCGCGGCGCGATCAGCCGAATCTGATGCTCCGTCATAGCCGTGCCCATCTGCGCCACGACGTTGCTGAACCCGGCCTGATGCGCCTGGATCGCGTCCATATAGCCTTCGACGATCACAGCCGTCTCAGTCTCGCGGATGGCAGATTTCGCCGCATCCAGCCCGAACAGCACCTGGCTTTTGTCGAAAACCGGCGTCTGCGGCGAGTTGAGATACTTAGGGTTGTCGTTGGGATCGAGTGCCCGCGCGCCAAAACCGATCACGCGGCCCCGCTCATCCCGGATCGGGATCATCAGGCGGTTGCGGAAGCGATCGTAGACGCGGCCCTGCTCATTGCGGATCGCCACACCTGCTTCGAGGATCAGCGCCTCGTCATAGCCGAGATTGATCAGCTCGTCGAGCATGTTGCGCCAGCCACGCGGCGCGTAGCCGATCTCAAATGTGCGCAGGGTATCTTCGGTCAGACCGCGCCTGTCGAGGGCGTAGCCAAGGACCTGTTCGGCGTCTGGTGACGGGGCTTCGACCAGATGTTTGTGGTAAATCTGCGCGGCGGTTCCCAGCAGGCCCCGCAGCCGGGCAAGATGATCTTCACGCTGCTTCTGCTGCGGCGACTGTTTTTTCACCTCGACACCAGCCAGCGCACCGAGCGCCTCCAGCGCCTCGCTGAATGACCAGCCGTTGCGCTTCATGGCAAAGCTGAAAATGTCGCCGCCTTCTGCGCACGCGCCAAAACAGCGCCAGGTCTGCGTCTCGGCATTGACAACAAAGGAAGGGGTTTTTTCACTATGAAACGGGCACGGCGCTTTATAGGTGCGCCCGGATTTTTTGAGCGGCACGGTCTGCTGAATATAGGCGACAATATCGAGCCTGCTTTTGATGTCTTCAGCGATCGACATGCAGCGTCTACCCCCCATAATATGGCGGAATTATACGTATGTGTGGCTACACATGCAACCGCAGACTGAACCGCCAAATCTGCGCTGGCCGGGGACACAAGGCGCGTGATAAGATCGTCCACCATCACATAAAGAGAAACGCAAGATGAGTGATGACAAGCCTCGCAAATCCGGGCCGCAGCGTCCAAACGCGCGCCCGCACAACCGGCGCACCCCGGCACGTCCCGGCGGGTCGTCACCGCGCTCATCCAGCAGCGGTCGTTCCAGTGGCAGGATGCCTTCGGGGTGGGACTCGATCGCGTCCTGGTATGATGGCTGGGTTGGCAAGGGCGGCAGCGAACATCACCGGCGGATCGCGATCCCGGCCACGCTGACGCTGCTCGACCCCAAACGCGGCGAACAGATACTGGACATTGGAGCCGGTCAGGGTGTGCTGGCCCCGCACATCGCCCGCAGCGGCGCGCAGTATACCGGCGTCGACGTCAGCCCGCGCCTGCTGGAAATGGCACGCAAACATCACGGCAGCGATGGCCGGTTTCTGATGGCGGACGCCGCCGATCTGAACGGAGCCGGCCTTGCGCGTGGGATATTTGACGCGGTGGTCTTTCTGCTGAGCATCCAGGATATGGACCCGCTCGATATTGTGCTGAAGTCTGCCGCAGGCGTGCTGAAAACCGGTGGGCGCGCCGTGCTGCTGATGACACATCCCTGCTTTCGTGTGCCCCGGCAGAGCGGCTGGGGGTTCGATGAAGGCCGCAAGCTGCAATATCGCCGTGTCGATCGCTACCTGACGCCGCTGCCCGTCCCTATGAAGCAGCACGCCAGCGGGGTGACGATCAGTTTCCACCGTCCGCTCGGCGACTACATCAATGGTCTGGCGGCGGAGGGGCTGCTGGTGGATCGGATCGATGAAATCCCCGCCGTCGATACCGGGTTGAAGAAGGATCGCAGCAAGGCGGAAGAAATGGCCGACATGGAGATCCCGTTGTTCCTGGGTCTGCGCGCGCGCAAACTTAACCCCTGATCACGGCATGAACCCTGCAAGCCGCCGCACGCATCGTTTCATCCTGCTGGCAATCCTCAGCCTGGCGCTGATCCTGCGCTTCCGCTACCTGACGGAGATCGAGCACAACCTGGATCATGCGTACCCGATCTGGCAGGCGATGACGACACTCGACCGGGGTCAGTTCCCGCTGATCGGCCAGGAGACATCCGTCCTGTTCGCCAACCCGCCGGGAACAGGCTATCTGTTCGTGCCGATCGTCGCGCTGACCCGTTCGCCGCTTGGGGTTTATGTGTTTGTCGTGGCGCTTAACACGGTCGGCGTGTGGATGACGTATCGCGCGTCGCGGACGCTGCTCGGCCCGCAGCCCGCCTTGATCGCGGCGGGGTTGATGGCCGTCAATCCGTGGGTGATCGAATACAGCCGCACCAGCTGGACTCAGTGCCTGCTGCCATTTTTCGTGCCGATGTCAGCCTGGCTGCTGTGGCCGGTGCTGATGGGGATCAGCCCGCGCCCTGCCCGGAGGCTCATCCTCGCGGCGCTGGCGGCTGTCGTTCTATCGCAAACCTACCTGCTGGCCTATCTGATCGTGATCCCGATCGGGCTGCTGCTGATCATTTTCCGCCGTCGTGTACCGTGGCGGGCCGCCGCTGCCGGCATGGGAATATTCGCGCTGATCACCGCCGTTTATGCTATCGGCCTGATCCAGAACTGGGATCAGGTTGAGCGCAAGGTGGATACGTTCTCATCCACGTCGCCAATTCTGAAGACCGAGGCGCTGGAAAATGCGGTGCGGCTGATCACGGGCGCGGAATACGAACTGGCGCGCGGCACGCAGGCTCCAGCAAATGACACTGTCCGGCGTCATGCGCTGAACGAGGTGGCGCACTACGGTGTTCTGATCGTGCTGATCGTAGGGGTTGGGGGGGCGTTGATCGCGCTGCGATGCGGCGGGCATAGACGTGACGCTGCGGTTATCACGCTGATCTGGTTCGGCATCCCGATCGCCCTGATGAGCTATACCGGAAACCCGGTACACCCGACCTACCAACTGATGGGGCTTCCGACAGGCTATGTCCTGGCGGCCTGGGGCGCGTCGATCGTGTTCCGCCCACACACCCGGCCAGGCGCGATCGCACTGATCACCCTGAGTACGGGTTTCGCGGCGCTGATGAGCGTCAACAGCGCGCGGTATTATCAGGAAACGGAGGCGCTGCCCGGCCTGCATAATCTGGGCGCCCTCCCAGTCGATGCGGGGTTGCGGCTGGGCCGGGCTTTGCGCGAGAGTCTGCCTGTGGACGGGGTAGTTTACGCGAACGAGTCGGAGTGGACGCTCAACAGCTTTGCCGGGCGATTATTCCCGGTGGTGAGGGACGCGCGCGCGCCGAACTTCAACATCATTCCATACGCGGGCGGGCTTTACGCCGCGCTGTCCCAGGTCACACCGCCCACACCGGCTGGATCTCACCGCCGCCAGATATGGACGCTGCGTGACGAAACGGTGATCGCCGTCGATACGCTGCTGCCCGGTGCGCAGATTGGCGTGCTGGAAGGATGGCGTGCTGTAAATATACCTTCTGCGCAGGGGATCACGCTGGCGCAGTACCGGGTCGGGGTACTGGCGGATGGCCAGACGCAGATTGAACTGTTATGGCGGATCGATGCGGTGATGGTGGACAATTACGAACTGGTCTTCGCGCCGTTCGCGCATATTTTCAATGCCGCCGGGGAGCGAATTTTGATCGTCGATGGCGAGGGTGTGCCGGTTTATCTGTGGCAGCTAGGTGACTGGCATTATCACCGGCTCACGTTTGTGCCGTCATCGGAAGATGACTATACGATAACGATCGGTCAATTCGATGGTCTGCGAGGAGAAAACGTCATCTTCCTGCCCCCTGAAGCTGAACCTGCCGTCACCGTGACGATCAGGCCGGAGGAGATCAGTCCATAAATCCCTTTTCGCGCAGGATGGCATCGATACGGGCGCGATGAGCTGCCTCCCACGCATCCAGTGTTTCGGCCTGATCGCTTTCCTGCCGCTGGCGAGCCGCCTCGAACACGTCATCAAGCTGTGCAGCCGGGACAACGACGATCCCTTCTTCATCTGCAACAACCATGTCGCCGGGCGCGACCCTGACACCGCCGCAGCAAACCGGCTCATTCATCGCATCGAGGATCGCTTTTCCGCCTGGGATTGGGATTACGCCTCTGGCAAACACCGGAAAGCGCTTCTCACGCACCTCCGCCAGATCGCGGATCGCGCCATCGACCACGAAGGCCGCGATCCCCCGCCTTTGCGCCACCGCGCACACATTTCCGCCGGCAACAGCGTAATCTAAATCCCCGGCCTCCACCACAACAATCGAACCGGCAGGGGCGCGGTGAATGGCCGCGTGCAGCATCAGATTATCGCCGGGCGCACATCGCACAGGATAGGCAGGCCCAGCGACGCGGGACATTCCACTCCACAAAGGGTGAATGCCGATGTCCATCACCTGATCGCGGGTCAGGACATCAGCCAGTGTGGTTGGCGACATGTTAGCGAAGTCAGCGGCGACCGCCATTTATCCATCCACCAGAATCTGATCGACCGCGTTCGCCAGATCGCGCAGGCAGCTTACATAATACACGCCATCCGAATTGGCGGCGTATTCGTGCATATCGCTGTCCCCTGTGCCCCACTGGTTGGGATGCTCCGGGCAGAACCACAGCAACCGCCGCGCGCGCCGCTGAACATCCTGCGCGATGTCCAGGCGCGGGTTGTTGTAATTGTTGCGGCCATCCCCCAGAATGATCACGGTCGTTTTGCCCGTGACCAGCCCCATAAAATCCTGGCGGAAGGTGTTCAGGCTGTTGCCGAGATCGGTGTTGTAATAGCCAGGCCGGTTCTCGTTCAGCACGCGCTCCACCGCTTCCTGCGGCTCGTGTTCCTTGAACACCATGCTGATGTCCACCAGATCGCCGATGAATACAAAACTGTTGGTGCGCGCTACCAGGTCCTGAAGCTCGTAGATCAGCGTGAGCAGAAATTCTGTGCAGTAGCGAACGGAGGTGGACACATCGCAGATCACCACCAGCGCAGGTTTTACATGGCGGGTGCGGTAGCGCAGTTCCATCGGCGTGCCCCCGTAGCGCATATTGGCGCGCATCGTCTTACGCGGATCAGGCGTCCCCACTTTGGCCTTCTTCTGCCGGAGCGCGGCACGGCTGCGTAAACGGGCCGCCAGCCTGCGAACTTCGTCCCGAATCTGATCGATCTCGTCCTGCCCCAGGCGTGAAAACGGCACATCGAGCAGATCGGGTTTGGGCTGCGGCTCCTGATCGGCCATCTGCTGCGCCAGGCTTGCGCCCACGTAATTGGAAATCTGGTCGCTCAGGCCCTCCGCGTTCTGCTGGAGCATGTCGCGCAGTTCGTCAAGCGTTTCCTGATTCATCCCCATCTGTTCCAGCATCTCCATTAACTGCTCGATCATCTGCTGGAGTTGCTGCAAACCCGCCTGACGGCTCATGCGGCGCTCGAACCAGGGGCGCTGGCTCATCTCGTTGGCGTTGCTCATGCCGCTCTGGCTGCCCAAGTCGTTGAGTTCCTCATCGCTGAAAGGCTGGCCGTCGATCAACTGCTGGAGAAGTTGTTTGAGCGCCTGCATCTGCCCGGCCAGCGAGCGCATGGCCTGTTCCAGCATTTCTCGTTCTTCCGGCGACAGGTTCTCCGGGATATTTTGCAGCGGCGGGGTGTTATTGGCGAAGAACAGCGGGAAAAAATAATCAAACAGGTGCTGATCCCGCGCTTCTTTTACCAGGGTGGTCTTGAGGGTAGAACGAAAATAGCCGGGATTCTGCACACCGATCATATCGGTCCCATACATCGCATCCTGGCTTTCGGCGAGGGAGATGCGCACGCCCGCCGCGCGAAGCGCCCGGATGAAGTCGATCATTCGCTTGTCCATAACCGTGTGGCCTCTAAAACTCACTGGCAATTGAAGGGAAACATCCCGGTTTCATTAACTATAAACGCTTTGGAATCACGCGGCAACTACCTGACTGGATGGGAACGATCGTCAACGCTTCCCAGCGGCAGTTTCTACCCTGATTGAAACGTCCGCTTGAGTTTCGCGCATCAGATGGCTGTGCTATACTGCCTTTCGTTCTGATTGGCGTCACCCTGATGATCTTTTGGTTTGCGGGTTGAGGTTTGAGAGTTGACGATGGCTCGACCTGGCGGAAGCGATGATCCCCTTCGCACCCTTACAGAGGCGTTCGCCCCACTCGGCATACTTGGGGCACAGCTTCTGTGGGTGGCACAGCCATTCGTGACCCTATTCGGGGGCAAGACGGCGCGCGATAGCCTTGTGGCGCTGGCGGAAGCGCTTGAAACGCCGCCGAATGCCGCGTCCCAAGCTACCCGCGATAAACCACAACCGTGAATTCGGGTTTGTGTACTGGCTGACCGGCGTACTGGTGGGAGGCAACACTTGGACGATACAACTCAGGCTGTCAGCATCCTGTTTCTGACGCTGACCTTTGCCTGCCTGGTAATCCTCACGCAGTTCATCCGCCGCCGCCGCGATCTGTTCGCCTTGCGCCGCATCCCGGCTTATGAAAGTGTCCCGGCGATGGTCGGACGATCGATCGAAACCGGACGACCCCTGCACCTGTCATTCGGAAGCGCTGAGATCGGTTCCCAGACCACCGTCCTTGCTGCCGCCAGCGCCGAACTGGCCTATGAGGTAACGCAGCGCGCAGCGATCGGCGACAGCAGCCCGATCATCACCTTCACCGCCGGAAGTACGCTGCCTTTGGCGCAGGATACATTGCGGCGCGCCTATCAGTATCGTGGATTATCAGAACGCTACAGTGCGATTAACGCGCGCTGGTTGCCTGCGGGCGAAAATTCGCTGGCTTTTGCCGCTGGCGTGACCGGTCTGCTGGGGGATGATCGCGCCGCCGCCAATGTGCTGGCCGGCAGCTTTGGACTGGAGCTGGCGCTGATCATGGAGGCGGGTGTGCGCCGTCGGTTGCCGCAGATCGCGGTCAGCGACCGGTTACAAGGTCAGGCCGTCGCTTATGTTTTTGCCGATGAACCCTTGATCGGCGAAGAAGTTTTTGCGGGTGGCGCTTATCTGGGCGACTCCGCAGTCCAGGTCGGCCAGTTGGTCACGCTCGATATTCTGCGCTGGCTGCTGATCTTCACCCTCATCGCCAGTTTTGCCATCGCCGCGCGCAACACCGGAGGCTGATCCGTGAGACTGAGGCTTGGTTCCGCGCTCGCTACCGCCATCACAATTGCGATCGGTCTGATTGTCCTCCTCGGACTCCTGATCGAACCCGGAGCAGGGCAGTTGGGCAGCAACGTTGAAGACTCCCCCATCGCCGACGTCACATCGGTGCTGCTGTCGCTGACAACGGTGCTCCTCGCGTTCATGATCCTGGTCGGGGTGCTGAACCTGTTGGGAGTCCATCTCCTGCGGCTGATCGGGCGCAGACGCGGCGCGCCTTACAGCCTGGTGCTGATAATCGGTTTTGGGGCAGCCGTTGGAACCTACATCGCGCGACGTGAGACCAGTATGGTCATCCTGGAAACGGTGCAGTTCTCGATTGAATCCGCATTAGCTGGGCTGCTCTTGTTTTCGCTGGTATTCGGCGCTTACCGTATGATGTATCGTCGTGTGACGTGGACAGGTGTGCTCTTTATAATTGTGGTGTTGATTGTGCTGATCGGTGCGCTGCCGGTGGATGTGCTGCGCGACATCGAAGCGATTGCCGAGGTGCGCGCCTGGCTGATGGAAGTCCCGGTCAGTGCGGGGGCGCGCGGTATCCTGCTGGGCATCGCGCTGGCGACGATTGTGGCCGGAATGCGGGTGCTCATCGGTCAGGATCGGTCGTATCGCGGATAAGGACGTGTGATGAGCGACGATTTCGACAAGGACGATCTCTCCTGGCTGCGGGGGACAGACGATAACGGCCCATCAGACGACGATGAGGTACTATTCGATTGGCAGTCTGGCGGCGACGACCCATCCGCGCCCGCTTCCGGTGAGCGCACCGGTCTGACCGGTCAACTGCGCTGGCAGGGCGATCAGGCCGGGCGGACCGGACCTGCGGACGATGATCTGAGCTTTGAGTGGGACAGCGCCGGAACCGACACGCCGGGCGGATCCGCCCGCACAGGTCTGACCGGGCAGTTATCGTGGCACGACGATCAGCAGCCGAGTTTTGAGGATCAACTGGACGCGGCAGAAGACGCCGCCCGCCAGAGCCTGTTTGATCAACCGGGGGATGATCAGGTCAACCCGCGCGATTTTCTGGGCGATGACTCGTCCGTTTCTGGCGATGATGCCGGCGATCTGCCACCGTGGATGTCGGGAATGATTGCCGACAACGAACCTGCTGAAGACGGTGAAGAGGAGGACTCGACGCTGCCGGAATGGATGCGCGCGTCGATGCCCGATGATCTCGCCGACGACGACAGCGATGGCACGTTTGCCGAGCAACTGCCCGCCTGGATGCAGCCCCCGGCTGACCTCGATGAGGACGAATCGGGTCAGACGTTGCAAGCCGCCGCTGAGGAAGCAGAAACGCTGCCAGAATGGATGCGGTCAGCGCTGGAGGATGACACCTTTGTCAGCGCCGAGGATGATGAGCCTGACCAGGCCGCATTTGATGATGATGCGCTGCCGGAATGGATGCGCGGTTCCGGCGAGCCAGCCGTCGCTGGCGCTGGATACTCTTCCAACGCCAACGACACGGTTAACGCCGAAGACGATACCCCAGACTGGCTTCGGTCAGCCGCGCCGGTCATAGATCAGGCCGGAGACACCCATTTTGACAATCTGTTCGGCGACTCCGATTTTGCTGTCGAAGAGGAACCCGAATTTGATCTTCTAGGCGAACTGGCCTCTGGGTCAACGGGCGTCACGGGACTGCTCAGCCAGCAGGAAGACGCGGATGATCAGAGTCTCGATGATCTGTTTGGCATCTCGGCGGAACCTGCCGCCACACTCCCGGACAGCAGCCTTCTGAATTCGCTCGATTTTGGCGATGACCCGTTCGATTTTCAGCAGGTCGCGCCCGACCTGGACACCCTCTTCGGCATAGATACCGATGCCGAAGACGACGGACAGGTTGACTGGTTCGCGGAAGAGACCGCACCGGTGGCTGGCGATCAGGCCGAATGGCTGGGCGATTTGGGGGATACCTTTGCAGAACCTGCTGAGGAAGAACCCGATCTGTTTGGGGCGGGCGACGATTTTCTGGCGAATATTGGCCTTGACGCGGCAGATCTGCAGGACGATTATGCCCCACGACGCGGGCAGCCCTCCCTTGATGACCTCGATGCATTTTTAGCCTCGATCGGCTCCAGCGATCTGGCGCTGCCCGTAACCGGTGAACTGCCGCAGGACACCAACGTCGATTTCGACAATCTGTTTTTCGATGAAGATGACGCCGCAGCCACACCTGCTGCCGAGCGATCACCGGCGGCCCGCACCGCGCCCCTGCCTGCGGATACCCCGGACTGGTTGGCCGGAGTCTCGGTCGGTGTCAGCGAGATATCTGCCGCGTCCATCGTCCGTAAGCAGACGGAAAACGAACGCCCGCTGGAAGAACTCCCCGATCGGCTCAAGGCGCTGCATGAACGCGGTATGGCCCTGCCCACTGCGGTAGAAACGGCTCCGGTAGCAGGCGCGCTAGCTGCGCTGCTGCCCGCCTCTGCCAGCGGCCTGCCACCGCTGACTTTCCAATCAACTACCGCCGGGACACTGGCTGCGCCGCTGGCACTTTCCGCCGATCAGGCCGCGCGCGCCGATATGCTGCGTTCGATCGCCGACCTGAGCAGGCCTGAAGCGCAGACCGCAGCAGCCAGAACGACGACCCGCCGTCGCATCCCGCTGGATCGCGTGCTGATCGCGCTGCTGCTGGCAGCCGCTGTGGTGCTGCCTTTCTTCATAGACGATCTTCAGTTGGGCGATCTGCCGCCGAATACCTTTACCGGCGGAACACGCCAGGGAGCATTCTTTACCGTTGTGGAGGCGCTGCCCTCCTCTGGAACAGTCTTAATCGCGGTCGAGTATGGACCGACCGGCGCGGCAGAACTTGACAGCGCGACCGAAGCTCTGCTGCGCCATCTGGTGCTGCGCGATATACGCCCGGTACTGGTAGGCAGTAATGCCATTGGTTTACTGCGCGCAGCCAACAGGGCCGATCAGATCGCGGCAGAACAGGGCCTCACACGCGGTGAAGATTATATCGTGGGGCGCTATCTGCTCGGCGAAGCGATCGGCCTGCGGGATGTTGTTGAGAATATCGACCTGCTGACCGCCAGCGATATGTTTGGCGAAGAGAACAGCGAGACCTTCACGTCACTTGACGATTTTTCCCTCATCGTCGTGATCGCCGAACGCGCCGACAGTCTGCGTAACTGGGCTGAACAGGTGGGGCCGAACACAACCACACCCATGCTGGCCGTCACCGGGTTTGCTGCCTCGCCGCTGGCGGAGCCTTACGTACTGGAACGGAGCGAGGTCTTCTCCGGCCTGCTGATCGGGTATGCTGATGCGTTTACCTATCGCCAGATGATTGATAGGCTGGCAGGCGGTGAGTCGCTGGTGCTGGCGGAGCCGCCAACACCGGAAATGCCGGAGCCTGCCGCCGAAACACCTCAGATGACGCCCGAATCATCCGCAGCGACCGCCGAGGCTACGGACAGCACGTCCGAAGAGGCCACCGCGCCGATCCAGGCCGCAGTTGACGAACCCACGCTGACAGAGGAAGCCGCCGCGTCAGACGAGCCGACACCATCGATCGGCGCGACACCGACCGCGCGTGCCACACCCTCGCCAGCACAGCCCACAGCATCGCCCGAACCGAGTTCGCTGCCGACGATGGAACTTGTGCCGCCAACCGATACCGCCACGCCCACGCCCACAGCGACAATCCCCGGCGAGCGTTTCGCGGTGGTGATCGCCGCCCAGACGATCAACGTGCGCAGCGAACCCACCACCCAGTCGCAGGCGGTCGGCAGCTTGCAGCCGGGCGCGCGCGTTCCGATCGTCGATGAGCAGATCGGCGCGAACGCGGCCAGCAGTTGGTATCAGGTGCGCCTGGACGACGATACCGAAGGCTGGATTCGCGGCGACCTGCTGCGTGTCGAGGAAGTGCCGGTGACGCCGACCCTCGCGCCCACTGAAGAACCCACGCCCACCCGCGAAGCAAGTGGTAAACGTGCGCCCGGCCCTGTCAGCCAGCAAGGAGCAGAGGTGACTCCTACACCACAGCCTTTTGAACTCCTTCAAACGGCCCAGGCCGTAACCACTGCGCAAGGGGACGATCGGGTGCTGACCGCCCAGGCTCTGGCGACGACCGGAGGCGGCGATCTGGTGCTGACGGCGCAGGCGCTCGCCACAGAAGGGTTGGGCACGCAGGAGGATGTGGGTCAGACCGCGACAGAAGGGACGCCAGATAACGGAGCTGAGAGTGCCGTTCCTAGCGGTGTTGAAGATACGGATTACAGTGATGATCGCTGGTACGCGGTCAATCTGGGCATTATCGCGGCGGCGGCGGTGATTGCGTTTGGAAATATGGTGAATGTGGCGCGGGCACTGCTAAGACGCGCGCGTGACCGCACTTAGCGGATCGGGCGTCCGCCTCGATCGTGGAATCATCAGAGTCCTGAACTTGCCTTGCTCATGTGGGCTGCATCGAAACGGTCAGGAGTAGCAATGAGTACAGAGGAAATTGGTCTGTGGGCGGGGTTCGTGCTGACGCTCATGGTCTTTAGTTATCTGCTGGGAGACAATTTCCTTTACCGGATCGCGGTTTATCTGTTTGTCGGTCTGGTCGCCGGTTACGTGGCGATCGTCACCGTGGAAAGCATCCTCCTTCCGTGGCTTGATGCCGGTTTTGGGGACGAGGCTGACTCCGCCAGCACCATGATCGCGCTCATTCCAGTGCTGTTCGTTGCGCTGCTGCTGCTGAAGACCTCGCCACGCTTTGCGCCCTACGGTAACTTTGCGATCGGGTTGCTGATGGGCGTGGGGGCGGCGGTCGCGGTGGCTGGCGCGCTGGCAGGGACTCTCCTTCCGCTTTCCAGGGCAACCGCCGCTGAAGGATCACGGGACGATCTGCTGAATGGGGCTGTCATCCTGTTCGGGGTGATCTGCTCGCTGATCTACTTCCAGTACATGGCGCGACGTACAGCCGAAGGGCCGGGCGAACGCGGGCTGGTCTCTCGCACGCTGGGGACAGTCGGGCAGGGCTTTATCGTCGTCACGCTGGGTGCGCTTTATGGGGCCGCCATCATCACCAGCCTGACGATCTTCAGCGAACGTGTCAGCTTCCTTCTGACGCAAATCAACGGAGGCTGACGATGACGCTTGATCTGGCCGATTTCATTATCCCTGATGATGTGGAGCCGACGTCAACCATCGGCAGTTCGGTGCTGGCGGTCGATTTCGGGAGCGTGCATACCCGCGCCGTCCTGCTGGATATTGTCGAGGGGACTTATCGCCTGGTAGCGCGGGGCGAAACACGGACGACGGACGGCTTTCCGGTCAATGATCCGGCGGTAGGGTTGAGCCGCGCGGTCAAACAGCTTGAGCAGATCACCGGGCGCGCGCTGATCCGTGACAGCGGTCAGATTATCACGCCGGAAACATCCGACCGTTCAGGGGTTGATCTGTTCCTGGTGACGGCCAGTGTGGGCCGGCCTTTGCGCGCCGTGCTGATCGGGCTGATGCCGGACGTCAGCGTGATGAGCGCGCTAAGGGCAACCACCGGCAATTATGTCGATGTCGGCGCGATCCTCAGCCTTGACGATGGCCGCACCGAAGAAGAGCGCCTGAATGCTATCCTCCTGAGCTTCCCCGACGTGATCCTGATCTCCGGTGGAACCGATCGCGGGGCGGAAGCGGCGCTGACCGCGATGATCGAGACTGCGCGGCTGGCCGTATCCCTGATCGACCGATCGCGCCGACCGATCATCATCTATGCCGGAAATGCAGCCTTGAGCAGCGCCGTGCAGCAGATGTTTGAGGGGCTGGCCTCCGTCCAGATCGCCGCCAATCTGCGGCCCTCACTGGAAGATGAACGGCTTGACTCCGCGCGGGCGCAGTTGAGCATGGCGTTTGACCGCTACAAAGAGACCCGTAGCGCCAATTTCGTGCCGATCGCAGAGATGAGCGGCCAGGGCATTTTGCCGACGGCGCAGAGTAACCGGACGATCGTCGATTATCTGGGGCGCACCCGGCGCGGCGGCGTGCTGGCGGTGGATGTGGGCAGCGCGGTCAGCAGCCTGTCGCTGGCTTTTGGGGCGCAGGCCGCCCACATTGTCCGCACCGATGCAGGGCTGGGTCACAACGCGGTCTCTCTGTTGGAAACCGTCGGGATTAACTCAGTTCGGCGCTGGCTGCCGCTGGCGCTGACGGACAGTGACCTGCGCAACTTTGTGGCGACAAAATCGCTGCGGCCCGCGACGATTCCGGCGACGCTGCGCGATCTCTACATTGAGTATGGCATGCTGCGCGCCACGATCGAAACCATGCTGTCGGAGGCGCGTTCTGATCCCGACATCGCCGCCGATCAATCCTCCAGGCTGATCATCGGCTCTGGCGCGGCGTTGATCAATACCGGCAGCCCTGGGCTGATCGCCATGCTCCTGGCCGACTCCCTGACTCCGACCGGCATTACGACCCTGTGGGCAGATCCCTATGGCCTCTTGCCCGCGCTGGGAGCGCTGGCCCCCATCAATCCTCAGGCGGTCGTTCAGCTTTTGGAGACGGAGAATCTCCAGCCTTTAGGGACGCTGGTCAGCCTCGGTGGCAGGCCGCGCCGTGATCGTGCCGTGATGAAGGTGCGGATCAAGCTCGACAGCGGCGAGACGATCCGGCAGACGATCGCAGGCGGACATCTGTGGGTCTACCCGCTTCCGCTCGGCGCAGTGGCCCAGGTCAGCGTGCGGGTGCGCGGGCGGCTGACGGTGGGCGGAAAGCGGCGGCTGCGGTTCAGAGCCACTGGCGGAACAGCCGGATTGATCTTCGATGCGCGCGGGCGTCCGCTCCCGCTGCCGAGCGATCTACGGGCATTGGCCGATCAGCTTGCCCTGTGGATGTCTGAAGCGACCGGCGACCCCCCGCTGACCCTGGATGAACGCCTGCTGACCCTGGCTGAAAAGCACCGCGACGACAGCCGGCGCGCAGACAAGGCCAGTCCGGATCGCAAACGGCGGCGTGGGCGCAAGAAAGGTCAGCCAGAGGACGGCACGCCAGACGACATTTTCGCCGACGACCTGGCTGAACTGGAAACGTCTGAAGACGAAGATGATTTGGGAGCATTACGCCGTGTACTATCCTGATCAACGCTACGCTTCCCCGCTGACCGTCGTGCGCCGCGAATGTCTGCTGCCAGAAGAAGCGGTCGGAACGGTGCGCGTCACCGAGGGCAAACGGGTAGACGTGCGCGATGTGGTCGCCAACGGCGTGATCATGAACCGCCACATTATCCTGGACGCGATGAGCTTTTTCGGGCTGCGCCGACCACAGGATTTGACACCCCTGCTGCACGTGGAACCCGGCGAACTGGTCGAAGACCGCGCGCTGCTGGCGGGCAAGAACCCACAACGGGGCAGGCGGTTGTTTGCGCCCATGCGTGGATTGGTCGCCAAAATTGAGCAGGGGCGAATCATCATTCATGAAATGCCGCAGGTGATCGATCTGGAAGCCGGTGTGCGCGGGCGTGTGGTCGAGGTGCGATCAGGACGCGGCGTAGTGATCGAGGCGGTCGGCGCGCAGATTCAGGGCGTGTGGGGCAATAACCGGCGCACGATCGCCACCCTGCGCGTAGAGCCAGAGGAAGGCCTGGAGTCGATCGTCGAGGACGCGCTGAACCTCAAATACAAAGGCGTGATCGTGGTGACAATGCGCCCGCTGACTGCCGCTGCTCTGCAAATCATGGAGGGTCGCGGGCTGGTGGGCCTGATCGGGCCAAGCATGGACGCCTCCCTGCGCGAACGCGCGCTGAACGTCAACGGCGTGATATTTCTTACGGAAGGCTTTGGCAGTGCCCGCATGAGCCGCGCCATTTTTAATTTATTGAGCCAGTTTGACGGCCAGCAGGTAACGATCGATGCGTTTTCCCCCACTCGCTGGGAGACTCGCTACCCGGAAATTATCGTCAACATCACCCCGCGCGGGGATGAACGCCCGGCCCAACCCAACCCGATGCTCTCGCTGCGCCCCAACCTCAACGTGCGTGTGACGCGCGATCCGTATGCGGGTCAGACGGGCCGCGTGGTCGATCTGCCCGCCGCGCCGGTTCTGCTGGAGAACGGCTTGCGCGTTCTGTGCGCACAGGTAGAATTAGTTGCGGGGGGTATGGTGAACGTACCGCTTGCCAATCTGGAAGTCCTGGGTCGATAGTCGATGCGGGATCGCCAACGGAGGGAAAACTTCGCATGAGCCGAGATGATTTCGATTTCGACAATGACCCGTTCGGGGACGATAACGACGTTGACGATCTGCGTTTTGACGCCAATGATGACTTAGGCGGATTTGGCGCCGATGACGACTTCGACTTCGACATTGACCAGGGCGCGGACGAATTTAGCGACCTCGATGAAATCGATGAGGATTTTCTGGTCACGGGTGACGGTGGAGAAGAGACCGGAGGCGGAACCAATCGCACCTTTGTGATTCTGGCCGTGGTGATGATCCTGCTCTTCCTCGGCGGGCTGGCGGCGGTCATCTTTATTTCGCTCCAGGACGACGCGCCATCCCCGGTCGATCTCACGATTACCGCGCGGGTAGAGCAGAACGCCACGACCTTCGCCCTGGCGACGGAGACAGCAAATGCTGGCACGGTGATCGCCGAGGAAGCAGCAGTCACAGGGACGGTTCTGGCGCAGCTTAATGAGACTCAGCAGGCGGGGCTGACTGTGACCGCTGAAGCCAATAACGCCACAGCGACCGCATCGGCCAACGAACTGGTGGCGAATCAGACCGCATCCGCCGAGGCCGAGATCGCTAACCAGACCGCGACGCAGGAAGCCCTCAGCGCTCAAGGGACACAGACAGCGCTTGGGCCGCTTCAGGAACCGGCCACACCGACGCCGGAAGGCCCATCAGTGACAGACACGCCTGCTGGCCCGCCGCCGACCTCCGGCAGCCTGAGCGCAGAAGACGTGCAAGCGACCGCTACCGCGCTGGTCATGGCGTTGTTCCCCAGCCTGCCGCAGGAATCGCCCACCCCAGGCACAGGCGGCCAGGCGACACCCCCACCCGATTTTGGCGGGGGCACAACCAACGGCGGCCTGGAAATGCCGCAGACCGGTCTGCTGGATGGAGCCTCTGGCGAAGGCATGGGCCTGATCGTGCTGGCGGCAGCGGGTCTGGTGGGTGTGATCTTTGGCGCGCGGCGGCTGCGGGCAATGAACAATCGCAAATAGGCAACCGTCAAGGTGACAGGGAGAAGGGGGCGCGTAACCCCCTTTTTGCTGCATTGCGCGCGCTGCTCAATGCGAGTTGGATCATTACGTGCTGCGCGGAATGTGGTAAGATCGCGGCCAAACTGACGGCTGAGCGGAAAATTCATGTCTCATGCAGCGTTCCGACGGTAGACAGAACGGCAGATCCACCTGGCTCACGCTGGGGTTGATATTCTTTGCGCTGGCGGTGATCGCGCTGGCGCTGGCGGCCTTCCTGCGCGGCGGCGGTGATGTCAGTGCCGGACTGCGCACCTTCAGCACACGTTTTCTCGGCATCTTTATTGAAGCCGCACCGTTTCTGCTGCTGGGGACGGTGGTCTCCGGCGTGATCGAAGTCTTCGTCGGTCGGGACGACATCGCGCGCCTGATACCACGTAATCCGGTCGCGGCGGCGGTGGTTGGCTCACTCATGGGCTTTACCTTTCCGGTCTGCGAATGCGGGGTCGTGCCGGTGGTGCGCCGCTTGTTCAGCAAAGGGCTGCCGATGTCCGTCGGCATCTCGTTTCTGCTGGCCGCGCCGGTTGTGAATCCTATCGTCCTGGTCAGCACTTACGTCGCGTTCTGGGCCATCGCGCCGGAGATCGTGATCCTGCGCTTCGTGATCACGATTGCGGTCGCCATCGCGGTCGGGCTGGTATTCGCGCTGGCGGCACGCCCGGTAGAAGTTCTGCGCCCGGCGTCACTCGCCCCGGTGATGGGTGGCAGCGCAGAAGCCGCGCCCACGGCTGCCGAGGGTCGATCGCTGGTCACTGGCTTGATCGAGGCGCTGCGCATCGGCTCAGACGAATTTTTCGAGATGGGCAAGTACCTGGTGATCGGCACGCTGCTGGCCGCCGGGATGCAAACGGTGGTCACACAGCAGACACTGATCAGCATTGGCTCCGGCGTGCTGACTTCGGTGATCGTGATGCAGCTTCTCGCCTTTGTGTTGAGCGTCTGCTCCACGGTCGATTCATTCCTGGCGCTTTCGTTCTACAGCCAGGGCTTTACCAGTGGCTCGATCGTCTCCTTTCTTACCTTTGGCCCGATGGTAGACATCAAAAGCACGCTGATGTTCGCGGGGGTGTTCCGCCGCAAAGCGGTGCTTTATCTGATCCTGCTCCCGCTGCTGATGACGATGCTGGCGGGGCTGTTGATCAACCTGAATCTGCCTTTGGGCGCTGCCAAAGGGATGGATGTGTTCAAGTAAGGGGTTCCTGATGCAGGTTATCGAACGTCTTCCAAACGCAGCAAATGTCCAGACCCGATCGCTGGCGTCACCTCAGCCTGTCGTGAAGACGGCAGTGCTGGCCGGTCTGTCGCTGTACTTCGTCGCGGTGATCCTCAGCGGCAATCTGCCGAATTACATCAACCAGCGTTTTTCGTGGCTGGCTTATGTGGCCGCCGTGCTATTGGCCGCGCTGGCCGCCGTCAGCGCCTTTGGAATGATGCGAATCGCCGACGGAAAAGCCATGCCGGGCAGTCATCAGCGCCGCCTCTCCTGGTGGACGCTCGCTATCGTGGCCGTCCCTTTGATTCTGGGGCTGGCTGCGCCGTCTACCCCGCTGGGGGCGGACGCGGTGAACGGCAGCATCAGCATGACGGCGGTCTCGCTCAATTCCGCCGTGGTATTCCAGCGCGATCCGCTCGATCGCAACGTGCTGGATTGGATTCGGTTGTTCCAGAATGATCTGCCCGCCGCATTCAACGGGCAGGAAGCGGACGTGATCGGCTTTGTCTATCGGGAGCCAGATTTTCCCGCCAGTCACTTTATGGTGGCACGCTTCACCATTAGCTGCTGCGTGGCAGACGCCAACGCGATCGGTGTGCCGGTCAGGTTTGAGGGAAGCGGCGAGCTGGAAGAAAATACCTGGGTGCGGGTGCGCGGTGCGTTTGAAGCTGGTGATTTTCGCGGCACGGTCACGCCGATCCTGGCTGCGACCAACCTCGAAGTGGTCGAGGAACCCAAACATCCGTATCTTTATCCGTGAGTCCAGTGACCGTGAGCTTATTCAGAAGAATAACCCTCAGCCGCTTTGACATGCTGGCGCTGGCGACGATGCTGGGGCTGGTCATCGTGATCGCGCTGACCACGGCGGCATCCGACTCCAGCGTGCCGGGGCTGCGGGTGGCGTTCCTCAAGACCGGGGACGACGGGGTGCAAAATCTGTGGCTGGCCGACCCATCGCGCGTGGGCGATCTGCGCCCATTGACCGCAGTGGGCAGCGGCAACCGGATTATCGATTTTGATCCCGCGCCGGATGGACGGACTATCGCCTATACCGTGTATGATTTTGACGCGGACAGCCAGGAAATTTACCTGATCGACCTGCGCAATGGCAGCACGCAGCAGATCACCCAGTGCAAGGGGCAGGACGCGGATTGTTCTTCCCCGGTGTGGCGACCGGATGGCGCGGCGCTGGCCTATCAACGGGTCGAGCTGAACAGCGCGCTCGATCTCGGCGTCAGCCCCAACCGCATCTGGCTGTTGGAGATGGACACCGGCAGCACTTATCCGATCATCAATGATCCGCAGGTGCTGGGTTATGACGCGCGCTGGTCAGAAGATGGCTCGAAACTCGCATTTTATGATGCGGCCAGCGGCGGCATCGTGATCTATAATTTTGCGTCCAGCGAGGTCGCGGGCGAGACGCAGTTGGCCTATGTGCCTTCGCTCTATGGCACGGTGGGTCATTTCTCGCCGGACGGCAGCCAGTTTGTGTATGCGGAGATGTCTACCGGCGGGCCGATCGCCCATGCCTATCTGCAACTGGCCGGGCTGGAAGACGGACAAACCATCGAAATTTCTGCGCCGGAAGAAGAAACCGATGACTCTGATGCCGTATGGCATCCCGATGGCGAACGACTGGCTATCCGCCGCCGCTACCTGACCGGCGACGACTACACACGCGGCCATCAGCTTTATCTGATGACGGTTGAAACCAGCCAGCTTGTGCCGCTGATCGTAGACGCGCGGTACAATCATGGGCTGTTCTCCTGGAGTCCCGACGGCGGCCAACTGGTCGTACAGCGTTTTCAGATTTTTGACGACGCCGGGCAGGCAATTCCTGACAGCCGCACCCAAATCTGGACGTATGAATTAGCGACCGGGGCACTGACGCTGATCGCGGATGACGCCTTCATTCCGCGCTGGGTCCCGGCACTGGAGCCGTAATCATGGAGCCGATGGACGCTTCGCAACCGCCAACAACAACCCTACGCAGATCAGGCGGCGGCATTTCCCCGCTGCTGATCCTGTTATTCACCACGGGACTGATCGGCCTGGCGATCGCGCTGGCGATGCTGGCGGCGGAAAACCCGGCTCCATCAGGTATTCAGGCGCTTAATCAGAGTAATCCTGCCGCGCCCGCTGGAAGCCGACGCCCCGCGCCGCAGTTCACGCTCGCTACACTGGATGGCGAACAGATCGGCCTGGCCGATCTGCGCGGTCGCCCGGTCTTTCTGAACTTCTGGCGTACTGATTGCCCGCCCTGTGTGGATGAACTGCCTGATCTTCAGAACTTTGCGCAGGAGCAGGGCGAGGATGGCGCGGCAGTGCTGGCGCTGAATCAGGGAGAGTCGCCGGAAGCGATTGGGGCATTTCTGGAAGCGATCGGCGTGACCGATCTGGATGTGCTGCTCGATCCCGACTCGTTTCTGAGCGGCGATTATCTGGTGCGGGGATTGCCAACAACGTATATTATTGACGAGGAGGGCATGATCGCCGATTTCCACCTGGGAGTGCTGTCGGTCGAGCAGGCCTATGCTTATCTGGATGAGATTAGGGCGGGCGCAGCGGCCACCGGGGGATAGGTTTGAATCTCGGCGCATCATTGACTTACGCCTTCGCCGACGCCGACTGGATCGGCAAGCTGGTGATCGTCATGACGCTGGCTTTTTTTGGCGCGATCCTCACGCCGGTGCTGATCGGGTTCCTGCCGGTTTGCATCCTCTTGGGTTACATGCTGGGCATTGTGGACAATGTCCGCGATAACCGGATGGTCGTGCTGCCGGTCTGGAAGGATTACGAGACGCTCCTCGCGCGCGGCGTAAACGTGTTCCTGGCTGTCTTTGTCTACAACCTGCCTTTGAGCCTGATGAGCTGCTGTATCCTGTTTGTGCCAAGCTGGTTCGGCGATGTGCTGGGCAGCCTGGTCTCGCTGACCGCATTGTGTTGTGTGCTGCCGCTGGGGCTGATCACCATCTGGATCACGTGGCCGATGCTGGCGGTCGGCGTCGTGCGCTACGGGCGCTCTAATCGCTCTAACGATCTGTTCGAGTTCGGACCGCTGTGGACGGCTTCCCGCGCCGCCGGCCCGGTGACGCTACAGTGGCTGTTGTGTGCCATCATTGTAAACCTGCTGTTCGTGCTTTCGCCGGTGCTGCCACCCTGCCTGGGTGTCGTGATCGCTCTGGCGCTGTACATCCCGGTGCAGGGGCATCTGCTCGGCCAGTATGCCCGCGCGCTGGATACGCAAGAAAAGTCCGCCGCCGCACCTCGTCGCAAGCCCCTGTAGTTGAGCGCCACGGCAACCGACGCGATAGCATCAACCTCGTCGCCTGGCTCCCCCCGCTTTTATTGTGCATATTCTCTCACCTTGCCCGGTGATTGACGCCGATCGCCTGTAGTGAGGTTTTCGCGCCTACAATGAATTCCTTACAGGAATCTTAATTGATGACAACATCACTATGGCGCTACCCTTAAATCAGCGATGAAGCGAAAGACGGAACACGATGCCAATCACGATTACGCGCCACGATGAGGTTGCCGTACTCAGGCTCGGCAGCCGGTTTGATGCTTACGAGGCCGCCAATGTCCGCCAGGCAATGACCGAAGCGATCGACGGTACGCCCAGGGTGATCGTCGATCTTTCCGATGTCCAGTTTATGGATTCGACGGCGCTGGCGATCCTCGTTCAGGGGATGAAACGCTGCCGTCAGCAGCAGGGGGATCTGAGGCTGTCCGGCCTTCAGCAGCCGGTGCGGGTGATCTTCGATCTGACGCGCCTGGACAGCGCATTTCAGATTTACGCGACTGAAGCAGAGGCGATCGCTTCCTTTCAGTGACGGTAATGATGAACCCTTATGACCGGTTTTTGTTTGCGAATTTTGTCAATACGGCGCGTTCACAACTGCTGGCGCTGGCCGATTTCTGGCTTTCGATCGGCGCGTCCTCTTTTGCATTATGCGATGACGAAGGCTATGCGCTGTTCCACCGTGGAGCCGCCCACGGATGGGCATCTGCCGATCTGTGCCAGCCGCTGACGCTGGGCGAGGCTGTGCTTGGCACGCTGCGGGTCAGCCTGTCGCCAGCGCCGGAACACGATCGTCGACTTTATACCGACGCCCTGCTTGTCTCCAGCCTGCTGCAAATGGAAGATAATCTGGAGCAGATGACGGAAGAACTGGTGAGCAGCCAGGATCAACTGCTCGCGCTTTACCAGCTTGCGCGTTCAATTCGCGGCGTGATCTCGCTCGAAGAGCTGATCACCAAACTGACTACTGAGGCTGCCAAACTCCTGAAGGTCGACTCTGCCTGCCTCATCATCGAACGCGCCTCCGGGCTTAACATCACACAGGTTCCACCCCATATACTGGACATCGACTTCTGGGCGACCATGTTCTTACAGGTTCAGCAAAGGGAACGCTTTGTTCTGTACAACCATGCCGATGAGACGGACGACACGGGTGAGGCCGCCGCGCAGCCTGCCATTCACAATCTGCTGATCACGCCGATCTGGGTTCAAGGGAACCTCATCGCGGCGCTGGGATTCTGCAACAAGCGCGACGGTCGCTTTTCCTCGCCTGATCTCAAGCTGGCGCGCGCGATCTCGGAAGAAGCAGGCGTTCAGATAGAAAGAACCGTGCTGCATCAGGAAAGCCTGACGCAGGCCCGTCTTAGCGCCGAGATCGATTTTGCAGCGGATATTCAGGCGCGCCTGCTTCCGGCCAGGCTTCCATCTATTGCCGGGCTGGAAATTGAGGCGGCCCTGACTCAGGCGCAGCGTGTCGGCGGCGACTTCTATGATGTGCTGCCACAACCCGATGACGATCTGATTGTGGTGGTAGCTGATGTCGCGGGCAAAGGATTATCGTCCGCGCTGCTCATGGCGATGACCCGCGCTGTTTTGCGCAGCCAGGTCAATCTGCGCCCGTCGGTTGAGGATGTCCTCACGCTGACCAACAACGATCTTTATAATGACTACACCGAAGTCAGCATGTTTGCCACCGCGTTTGTCGCCCGTTGGGATCATGATCGCAGCGTGCTGAATTATGCCAACGCCGGGCACGCGCCCGTGATCTACCGCCCGGCGCACGGCAGCGCGCGGCTGCTCCCCGCTCAGGATCTGCCATTAGGGGTTTTGCACGGCATCAGTTACCAGCAGCGTACTCTGAACCTGTTGGCGGGTGATGTGGTCGTCATCCTTAGTGATGGTTTCAGCGAGGCGCGCGACACAGACGGTCAGCTATTTGGTCTGGAGCGGCTGCTGTGGCTGGTCGAAAACTGCGCCCATCTGGACGCAGGCAGCATCAAGAACGCCATAATGGAAACGATCCGCGCATTCAGTGACGGTCATCCTCAGGATGACGATCAGACGCTGGTTGTAATCAAAAGGCCGGAACTGCTGACATGACAACGATTTCACAGGAACATCCGCCAGAAATTATTGAAATCGATCTGCCCGCCGCGCTCAAATATCTGAATGTTGTCGCCAGCACGCTGGAAGCGGTCTTATCGCGGTTCGATGATGTTCAAATTCCGGCAGAAACGATCTACCACGTGCAGTTAGCCGTTCATGAAATCTGCACCAACGTTGTGCTTCATGCCTATAACGAGCAGCACGGACAGCGGATTCATGTCAAAATCGGTCTGGCCGCGCAAAAGCGCCAGGTACAGATCGTGGTGTTTGATACGGGTCTGGCCTTTGATCAGCAGGCGACAATTCCTCCTGATCTCAAACAGCCGCGCGTGCATGGGTATGGGCTGTATCTGATCCACGAGTTGATGGACAGCGTGCAGTATAAATCTCTGCCAGGGGGTAATCAGTGGTCGCTTGTCAAAAACCTTTGAGCGCCCCGCAAAGCCTGAACCCGGTTCGGCGGTTTGTGACATTACGTCTGATCACAATACAGACAAGGAGAGGAGAACAATGCCCGTGGTTATGATCGTCGATGATCATGGGGTGACGCAGCGTGTGCTGGCCCATATCCTTCAGCGCGGCGGGTATGATATCGCCTTCGCCGCTAACGGGTTAGAAGCCCTTCATGTCCTGGAAACCACAAGCGTCGATCTGATCCTGCTAGACATCGATATGCCGGATATGGACGGCATGACCCTGCTGAAGCATCTGCGGGGGCAAAGCCAGTATGTGACGCTGCCGATCGTCATGCTGACGGCCAGCGGCCAGGATGACGATCGCCACGTCGCGGAAGCGTATGGAGCCAACGGCTTTCTGACCAAACCTGCAAGCTCGACCGAACTTCTGGAGATGATCGAACGGTTTATCAGCTTAAGATAACCTGAACGCGGCCCGCCGGCCTCATACTGAGGATGCCGCGACCGACTCCGCTTCTTTGGCGGATGGCGACGCGGACGAAGCGCCTTCCCAGAATAATCGAATACTGGCCTCCCCGCGCGCGTCATCAGCGGCGACAATCAAAGCCAGATACCCCGGCTGGCGCGTGTCTTCTGCCGGAATGATAAATGAGGCAATGCCAGACTCGAAGACCGTGTTGTACACGCGCGGGCCATAAGCACCGATCATCACCAATCCGATCGGCGTGCCGTTAGAAGCAGCAACCGGCCCGACGGTGACGAAAATCGCCTCCCCTGCAAAGGCTGACGAGGGCGCAGCGATAGGCAGATCACCCGTCAGTGTACGGGTGGCGTTGTGCATCAGTGCGCAGGCACCGATCAGCAGTACGGCCAGCGTAATCGCCGTGCCTGTACGGACGAGGTTGCGAATCCGGCGAGTCGTGGACGCTTTATCCCTTATCCACCGATAGAAGACTCCAGCAAGGTAGTGCAAGGCATATCAACTTCCCCTAAAGCTGCGGCGCTCAGGAACTACGATCGAATGTGTCTAAGATGAGTATAGCATTAATCATCGCATTTTTCATAGGTTTTGTAGGCGGTTTGTTTATATCCGTATCCTTTTATCGCGCGATGCCTGCGAAACCTGTCTAAACGGGTAGGCCCGCCCTCGCAACAGGTAGGCGGCTCCCGGTCGGAGAGGCGGCGCACATCCAGCGGCGATGTGCGATGATTAGCATGTGGATCAATACCCTGACCTAAAAGGAGCGGATTATGGCGGATGTTCTGAAATCTCTATCGGACGATCTGGCAAATGTGGTCGAAGCGGCCAGTGCCGGCATCGTGCGTGTGGAAGGTCGTAAGCGGCTGGCGGCAACAGGCTTTGTATGGTCGGCAGATGGGCTGATCATCACGGCGGATCATGTGCTGCGGAGCGAAGGGCTGCGCGTGGGTCTGCCAAACGGCGATGTGGTTGAGGCGACCGTCGTGGGGCGTGATCCCAGCACCGATCTGGCGGTGGTGCGCACCAGCGCGTCTGTTCAGGCTATTCCGCGCGCGGCGACCAATCCGCGTGTCGGTCATCTGGTGCTGGCGATCGGTCGCCCCGGTGATCAGGTGCAGGCGACCCTGGGTGTGGTCAGCGCGATCGGCAGCGGGCGCATGGACGGCGCGATCCAGACTGATGTGGTGATGTACCCCGGCTTCTCCGGCGGCCCGCTGATCAACGCGGCGGGTGAGGCGCTGGGCATGAACACCTCCGGCTTTATGCGCGGGGCCAGTGCGGCGATCTCCAACGCGATGATCGCGCAGGTGGCCGAATCGCTGGTCAGGCATGGGCGTGTGCGTCAGGGTTATCTGGGTGTGGGCGCGCAGCCCGTCCGTCTGCCGCAGGCCATTGCCGAACAGGTTGGGCAGGAAACCGGACTGATGCTGGCCTCGATCGAGTCCGGCAGCCCGGCGGAAGCGGCTGCACTTTACCAGGGCGATATTATCATCTCGCTGGACGGTCATGCCACGCCCAGCCTCGACGATCTGATCGGTCTGCTGACCGGCGATCGCGTCGGCAGCCAGGTTACACTCAGGATCGTGCGCGGCGGGCAGGTGCAGGACGTTGGCGTCACCGTGGGCGAGAAGCAGTAAACGATCATCAGCAGGCGGGGGCGGACTCTCCTGGGTTTGTCCCCCCGACAACGAGGAAAGCTATGGAAACGCTGTTGCAGCAGTTCAGTGAGGCGATGGCCGACGTGACGCAGGAAGTCCGCGCGAGTGTGGTGCAAATCACCGACGGTCGCGGCAGCATTGGCGCGGGGACGATCTGGCATTCGGACGGATTGATCGTGACCAACGCGCATGTGGTGGCCGGACGATCAGCCTGGGGCGATGCGCGCGGTGAACGACAAAGGCGCAGCCTGCATGTGATCCTGCCCGATGGCCGTCAGCTTCCGGTCCGCGTTCTGGCGCTTGACGAGGCCTATGATCTGGCGGCGCTGTCGGTGGAGGCGGATAATCTGCCGGTGATCGAACCGGGCGATTCAACGGCTGTCCGCCCCGGCCAGTGGGTGATGGCGCTCGGCCATCCGTGGGGGGTGCGCGACGCGCTCACGGCTGGTGTGGTGATCGGCATAGGCGCGCAGCTGCCGGAGATGCAGCCCGGCCGCGAGTGGATCGCGCTCAATCTGCGGCTGCGCCCCGGTCATTCCGGCGGGCCGCTGATCGATACGAACGGACGACTGATCGGCGTCAATACCATGATCTCCGGCCCGGAAGTCGGCTTCGCGGTTCCGTCGCATCGGGTCATGGCATTCCTTAAAAGCGCGCTGGGCGATAACGGGCAGGCTCAGGAAAAGCCGCACCCGCTGAGTGAACCGCAGGTGGTGTAATTTGCCGTCATCGAAGCGCGGAGTGATCCGATCAGGAATACGCGCACGTATAGCTAATTAAACCTCCACGGTCTCATCCGTAAAGAGGTGGCCTGAAAGTCAGGCACAATCGGGCGCAGTCCCGCATAATCTGCATCTACTGTGATACTCAGACAGGACGCCGCAAGTGGGGCGTCCTGTTTGTGTTTATCGCCTACTTGATCCCGCTGGAGGCGAAGCTCTCAATAAACCGGCGCTGAAACAGAGTAAACAACAGCACCAGCGGCGTGACCACGATGATCGTCCCGGCCATGATGTTGTTATAATTCGCGCCCGTGTCCGATGTCTCAAAAAGCTGGCTGAGGCCCACGGTCAGCGGACGGGCGAAGTCCTGCCGGGTGACAATAAACGGCCACAGGAATTCGTTCCAATGACTGCTGATCGACACCAGGGCGAACGCCACATAAGCGGGGATCGACAGGGGGATATACACATTGCGCAGCACGCCAAACAAGCCCGCGCCGTCGATCCGCGCCGCTTCTTCCAGTTCATAGGGCACTTCGCGGAAAGTCTGGCGCAGCAGCAGCACCCCGAAAGCGGACCCCCAGTATGGCAACATCAGCGCCCAGTGCGTATCGAACAGGTTAAGCTGGCGAATCGTGGCGAAGTTCTGCACGATCAGCGTCGCAGTCGGGATCATGATCTGGAGCAGCAGCACGATCAGCAGCAGATCGCGGCCTGGGAAACGCAGCCGCGCGAATGCGTAGGCGGCCATGGTCACGGTGACGATCTGTACAACCAGCACACCCACCACGAAGATCACACTGTTGAGGAAAAAGCGCGGCCACGGCGCAACCTCCCAGGCCGCCTGATAATTACTCAGGGTCAGGGTGCAGCCCAGCAGCCGGATCGACTGGCCCGCTTCCTGCTGATCGACCAGGGCCTGCTGCGCGGGGGAAAGCTGCGCGGCACACCCGACAAAGACGTTGCCGTTGGTGATCGGCGCGGCCTGCGGGCGAAAGCTCATGAGGACTCCAAAGATCAGCGGCATCATCCACAGCAGCGCCAGCGCTACGGTCAGCAGGTCGGCGGCGACGCTCCAGCGATTGCGTCGATTACTCATGCTCGCGCTTCCTCTCAAACAGGATGAAATTGGTTACAGTGAAGATCAGCAGGATGCCAACCAGGATCACCGTCATCGCGTTGACGTAGCCCCAGTTCTGCCGCTGCGGGATGCGCTGAAAGATGTAATACAGCACCAGATTGCCGCGCTGATTGGTCAGGCCGCCGCGCAGCGCCTCTAACTGCTCGACCGTCTGAAAGCCAAAGGTAAAGGCCACCACCAGCAGAAACAGCGTCGTGCGGCGCAGCAGCGGCAGCGTCAGCGACCTTAACTGCCGCCAGAATCCAGCGCCATCCAGCGCGGCGGCCTCATACAAATCCTTCGGGATCGCCTGCAACCCGGCCAGGTAAAAGATCATGTAGTAACCGGCCTGCTTCCAGATATTGACGACGGTGATCGAGACCAGCACCCGATTGGGGTCGCCGAGCCAGTTCTGGCCGTCAATGCCGAAGCTGCCGAGGATCGTGTTCAGAAGACCAAGCGTGTTGGAAAATAAGAACGCCCACAGGCTGGCCGCGCCGATGGTCGGCAGCAGGGCGGGGTAAAACAGTCCGAAACGCCATATCCCTAACAGCCGAAGCCGCCGGTTGAGCAGCAGCGCCATCCCTAACGCAATCGGAAGGCTGAAGACCACTGTGCCCAACGTGAAATAGAGTGTGTTCAGCAGCACCTGGGTAAAGTCAGAGACGATCGGATGACCGGTGTCAAACAGGTCGATATAGTTCTGAAAGCCGACATATTCCGGCGGAGGCGGAACCCGACCCGGACGGAACTCGTAAAAACTGTCGCGCAGGGTGCGGGCGGCGGGCAGCAGCGTGAAGATCGTCACCAGCACAAAAGTCGGCGCGATCAGAAAATACGGGATAAGCTGTTGCAGGACGGGTCGGCGTATGACGGTTGGCGCTGCGGGCGCAGGCGCGGTTGAGGCGGTATCCATGCGGAAGATGATCCCCTGCGGTCAGGATGCGGAAGGGCGAATGCCCGGCTTGACCAAACCGGACATCCGCCCCTGGCTGTGTGAATTATCGGCTTGAAATGACGAATGTTACTCGTATTCCGCCAGCAGTTCGTCGATCTGGGCCTGAGCTTCCTCCAGCAGCGCCGGGGCTTCTTCAAAGGCCACTTCGCCGGAGATGATGCGCGCCAGAGTGGTATTGATGATGTTCTGAATGTCGATCGTGCGATAGGCGCTGAATTCCTTCACGGCGAATTCAAGCTGATCGCGCGCAACGGCGTACTGGGGCCGTTCTGTCACCAGGGCGGCGAGCGGATCAAGCTCCCACGCGCTGACGCGGGCGGCGACGTACCCACTGGCCGCGCCCCACTCGCTCTGAATTTCCGGCGACGACAGGAACTGGATCAACTGCCAGGCGGCTTCAAGTTCTGCTTCGCTCTTGCTGCCATCATCGAAGATGTAAAGGTTGCCGCCGCCGGTCGGCGCGCCATAACCGGTTCCATCCTCGCCCGCCGGGCCAGAGGCCAGATAGGCCACGCCGACTTCAAACGGCGCGTTGGTCAGGATATTGGTCAGGCTGCCAGTCGTGTGATAGATCATGGCGACATCGCCGGCGATGAACGCGGCAGGAGTCTCCCCCCACTCGGAGATCACATCCGGGCCGAGTTCAGTCTTGAGCGTCTCGATATATTCGAGCGCAGCCAGGGCTTCCGGCGTGTTGAAGTACACATGGGTCGGATTGTCATCGACCAGCGGCTGACCATAAGCGGCCAGGAAGCTCTGGAACAGCCACGACGGGAAGACCCCCGCGACCGGCAGATAAAAGCCCGCCACACCTTCGGCCTGGAGCGCCTGCGCAGCGGCCAGCAGTTCTTCGTTGTTGGTCGGAACGGCGACGCCCGCCGCTTCCAGCAGTTCGGCGTTGTAGATCAGCACCGGCGTGCTGCGCTGGAACGGGACTGACCAGATCGTGCCTTCCGCGTCCACACTGTTAGCGAGGAATGCCGGGAAGAAGTCGCTTACGTAGGCTTCCGGGTCTTCCAGGCTGTCGATATAGGGCTGCACCGGAACGATATAGCCTTCTTCGATGAAGCTGAACAAATCGATCGCCAGCATCACGGCCACATCGACGATCAGCTCGCCAGAGGCCGTTTCGGTCTGGATCGCGTCGCGGGTTCCGTTATAGTCGCCGGTGTACACCGCGTTGACGGTGATGCCGGTCTGCTCTTCAAATCGGTCAGCGTATTCTTCGATGGTGGCGACGATCGGGCCATCGACCGCCGTGGGGAAGTACAGGTCAACCACGATCTCTTCCTGGGCCGTGGCGCTTAGCGGGGCGATCAGCAGCATGGCAAAGGCCAGCAGCAGAGCGAAACGCAGCATATCGCGCTTCAGATGCATGTTGGGTTCTCCTCACCTAAAATAGGGGTTACACGGACAGGTTTCAGCGCGAGAGAGCTTATCGAACGTGTTTGAAACCAGATTTAACGACGCTTTAAGAGATCGAGGCAACTGTAACCCGATGATCAAGCTGTGGCTAACGCTAGGACTGGCGCTGACGGTTCTAACCGCTGTTCCCCTCCACGCACAAACTGCGCCGCTGACCGCGCCCATGATGGCCGCCGTGCCCGCGCAGATGGATCGCATCCGACTTTATGACACCACCGGGAACTGGCGCGATCTTCGTTTCGGGCCTTATGAACATCACGCCTGGGGCTTCTCGCCCGATGGCTGCCGCGCGCTGTTTACGCTGGCGGAAACTGGCGGTCTGCCATCGTTATATTCTGCGCGGCTGGACGGCAGCGATCTGCGGGCGCTGGTGCGTTATGATGAGTTGCCCGCCGGGGAATGGGGCGTCTGGGAGCCGGTCTGGTCGCCCGGCGGTGAGGGAAATGGCGACCTGATCGCATTCACGATGATTCGCGGTCTGGCCGACCCGACCAACCCTGCCGCGCAGGATCATCATATCGGCTGGATTAACGCAGAAGCGGCGCATCAGTCATCCGCGCTGCCGGAGTTTTACAGTGTGACCGGGCGCGAGTTCTCGCCACAGTGGTCGCCGAACGGGGAGTGGCTGGCGTATATCTCTTACGATGAGCGCATCCCCGGCCCTGCGCCAGACGCGACCGCCGCGCCAACCGAGACACCCGCCCCCGGCCAGCCGCAGAGCGCGCAGAGCGTCCCGACGATTCAGGAGGCTGATCTGTGGGTGGTCAGCGCCGACGGGGTGACGAAATACCGTCTGACGAATTTTCCTACCGGCAGTATGCGGCATCCTCGCTGGAGTCCAGACAGCGAATTGATCGGCTTCGTCTACTCGCCCAGCGCCAATAATGACACCCTGTGGATGATCGCCAATCAGCAGGGGGCACTGCCTACTCAGTTAAGTTATGTGTGGAACCTGACCCTTGATCATACCTGGCTGCCCGACGGCTCCGCGATGCTGGCCGCCATCCGTGATTTTCAGGAAACACCGGGCAACCGACTGTGGCGCATTCCCCTGGTGGGCAACGCAGACAGCGATGCGACCGTTTACCTGGAAGATCCGGCCTTTACGCATACGGATTATCCACGGTTCAGCGCCGACGGCCGCTGGCTGGCCTTCCGCAGCGCCTATACGCTGGTGCTGGCCGATACCTTAGAGGGGACGTGGACGGCGCTTGATCCCGATCTGCCAGGGAACACCCCGGCGGTATGGTCGCCGCCTCCCTTCGCGGGGGAGTCGGCCTGCGCCGCAGGATAAGGACGGCCACACAGTTAATCGTCGTGGGTGGGCAGCGTGAATGTGCCGTCTGCGCGGGGTGGAAAATTCCGCACTGTGATCACCGCATCAAGGTTGAGCGGGCCGTAGAGATGCGGGAACAACTCACCCTTATAGTGCTCCGCCGGGATCGACGGATCGGGCGGTTCATAGCGCACCGGCGCGATCAGACGCGCGGGATCGATCTCCAACAGCACCAATCCGATCTGTCCACGGTAGATCGCGTCGGCCACACGGATCACCTGATCCTGACCTGAAAGATGAATAAAGCGCTGTGAGTCAAGCGAGGGCGCACGATATTCGCCTGCTGCCCTCGCCTGCATCCACGTCTCGCGTTCTGTAATGTGATACAGCGGCGTCATTGACTATCGAATCGCGTCCATAGACCGCTTAACGGGTGGCCGCGCCGGTCGTGCTGTATTCGCCGGAAGCCCACACGTAGACGTGATTGACGATCTGGCCGCTGTCGTCCGGCTCGGTTCCTTCAAACCAGCGGTACAGAAAGCGCGCGTCGCTGATCGTCAGGTTGACGCAGCCTCGGCTCCGGCGGTAGCCGAAATCGTCGTGCCAGTACGTCCCGTGCAGGCTGATGGCATCGTCGAAGTACATCACCCACGGGACGCCCTGCAAGTCATACGCGGTCGGCGCGCCGACAAAGCCAGACATGCGATCGCGCTCCAGCGAGGCCCAGACCGTGAACAGCCCTTCGTTGGTATCCGTGCCGGGCAAACCCGTAGCGATCACCGTGGCGAAGACCGGTGTTTCATCCTCGTAGGCCACCAGCGTCTGTTCATAGATGTCAATCGCCACCCAGCGCCCGGTGACGCCTTCCGGCGGATCGATGCGGAATACTTTAGATACCATGCGCTGTTCGATCCACTGATCCGGCCCGACCAGATACCAGCGCCAGCCCTCGTCGTCGTAGGCTTCTGCGAAAATATTGATCCGATCATAGCGAAACAGCAGGCGTCCATTTTCCGCATCCTGCGGCCCGCCGGGCACATTTGACGTATACAGATCGCCCAGCGCCCAGGCAAACTGATTCTCCAGACCGTTGAGAATCTGCACACCGCTGAAGCGCGAAGCCTCGCGGAATTCGACGCTGCTGGTGGACATCCACTCCCCGCCTTCGATCTGGACCCAGCCTTCGACCGAGGTATCGACCACATTCACGAAATGGAAACCGGCCGGAATCTGGCGGATCACAGCGCCATTGGGGGTGTCATGCACATTGGCAGGCAGGTTGATCACGCGCCAGAAGCTGTAGGTACTCAGGCTCAGGGTGTCCAGCGGAACCTGGACGACGACCGGTTCCGGGAATGATTCCATGAGGGCCAGGCACTCCTGCGCGATCGGCGCGCCCGGAACCACATCTTCACACGGTGTTACATCCAGCGCGGAGGTTGCAGGCGCAAAAGCAGCGCCCACACTCAGCATTAATGCCATCACAGCTATCACGCGGATCAGTGTTGTCCTCATGCGCACGAGTCTCTCCATGGTATTCTCTATCGGTGATGACGACATGACGTAACGTCTTCGGCGCACAGTGTACCACGAACACCGGCCCGGCTGAATGCTGCTCATCGACGGCTGCCCGACGATTGGCCTACTCAACCCGCGACTCGCCACCGCCTGCCGAACTGCTAACTGCCGCTACAGAGCGACCCGCATATAATGAGGTTGTACGGCTCCACAGGGTTTACAAAGGATGAATGTCATGCAGTATTGGCGGTATCGAGCGCATGCGGTGATCACGATCCTGGCTCTGGCAGCACTCCTCGCCTTTGGCCTGTCTCCCGCGCGGGCGCAGGAGGATCAGAACCTGTGCGGCACGCTGACTGGCGAGGACTGTACACTGCTGATCGACTCCGCGCAGGCGATGACCGGGTTGCGCGGCGGGGTGTTTGCGCTTGACATGGAGTTCGGCTCCAGCGATCTGATGCTGGCGGAACTGGCATCCATTCACGTGACGATTCAGGGCACATTTGAAGGCGAACTGCCGACTGAAGCGGCCACCACACAGGAGTATATTGAGGCTGCCGCAGCGGGCTTCTCGACCGACACGAGCGTGATCATCCGCATCCCGACCAGCCTGGCGCTGCTGCTGTTCCCGGACACGCTGACGAACACCTTCGCTTTTGACCTGCGCATGGTGGATGGCTTTGCGTATCTCAATGTAGACAAAATTCTCGCGCTGGATACCACTAGCTCTGCGCCGCTGGGTTGGGTGGGGCTGGACGTCACCGAGCTTCTGATCACCGCCGTCCTGCAATCCGGCTCGTTCGACGCGCTGATGGCCCCGGTTCAGCCAGGCGAAGCGACCGGGATCAACGACTGGCCGCTGGCGCGTTTTAACGAGGTGGAGCGCCTTGCCAACGTCGTGATCGACGCGCAGTCCCATGCGGTTTTTGAAACACGTTTTGCCTTTACGGATGCCTTAGCAGATGCCGAAACACGTGAGACGGTTGAGGCGACAGTCCGCGAAGTGCTGGGCGATTTGTCTTTTTACACGGAAGCGGAAACTGATCAGGCCGTGACTGCCTACGCAGACCTTCTGGGCGGGCTTTCCGCCACCGTCACCCGCACCATTCGCATGGACGACGGTTATCTGCACGCGCTGACTTTTACCGGAGACTTCCGTCCCGATCCAACTCTGATCGAGGCGGTCGCACAGAGCATCGATCCTCTGGGGATAAGCGCGCTGATCTTTGATCTGCGCTTCGATTTCAGCATTGAATTCGCGCAGTTCAACCAGCCGCCGCAGGTGATCGCCCCCGAAGACGCGACCATCATCCCGATCGAGGAAATTCTGGGATCAGGCGCGTAAAGGAGGCGGGATATGGCTTTTTCATGGGCTGCCCAGGCGATGACGCCGACCCGACTCCGCACACGGGATCAATGGCTGCTGGCGATCAGCGGGGTGCTGCCGCTGTTCGGGATCATTGACGATCCGCTTCAGGTCAACCACCTGATCTACACCCTCTTTGTGCTGGTCTACTTTATGCGCGGGCAGTTCGCACGCCTGATCGACCGCCTGCCCTTCCCTCCGCTGCTGATCTTCGCAATCGTGTGCTTCAGCGGCGGTCTGCTTTCAGAAACACTGGTGTGGATCAGCAACACGGCGGCGGAAATGGAAGGGTTTGGCTTTTATGACGCTTATCCAGCGCATATCACCCATTACATCGGCTTCTATACCGTGGTCGCGGCGGCCTGGGCCTTGACCCTGCGGCGCTGGTCGTTCACCATCGCCCAGGTGTTTTTTACGGCGGGCGTCTTCGGCATCCTGATCGAGCAGCGCGGGGTCATTTTCCTGTCCTTTTTCCAGAATCCGCTGTTGGGTCTGCTGAACTGGCTGTATGTGCTGCCGATCTATGGCTCCTATCCGGCGCTGGCCTACGCGCTGATCGTGCATCGCCGCTGGCCGATCCCCAAACGCGACACCCGGTGGAAGTATGCGGCGGCTGTCGCGTTCCTGTTCGGGTTGATCGTGCTGGTCTCGCTGCCGGAGATCGCCGCTGGCGGCTGAGTGAGAAGCCACTTGATAGGTAATCCGTTTCGCAGAAAGCACAGCTTTCCCGCTTGCGAGAAAACTATCGTTTCTAAAGGCTTCTCAGGCGACGGGGACAGTCTCCAGCGCCAGATCGTGCAAAGCGACTACCGCCCGCTTCATATCGGGTTCCGCCAGCACAAATGAAATGCTGCACTCCGACGAACCCTGCGCGATCGCCAGCACGTTGATGTTGTTCGCGCCCAGAGTGGTAAAAATTCGCCCGGCGATCCCTGGTGTGCCGCGCATCCCTGATCCGACGACGGTCAGGATGACAATGTCGTTAGCGATGTCTACCCGATCGATATCCTGGCGCGCGATTTCGTATTCCAGCTCAGTCTCAACCGCGTCCTTTACAGTGACGGCTTTGTCGTCCTGCACGGTAAAACAAAAGCTCTGTTCAGATGACGACTGCGACAGCATCAGGATATTTGCGCCCGATTGCGCCGTAGCCTGAAAGGTGCGCCCGGCGATCCCCGGCACACCCAGCATCCCGCGCCCGCTGACGGTCAGCATACTGACGCGCTGGATCGCCGTGACCGCCTTGATAATGGAGGTGCTGGGTTGATTCTCCGGGCCGATCAGCGTGCCGGGGTGAGCGGGGTTAAATGTGTTGCGCACGTAAATGGGGATGCTGCGATCCAGAATTGGCTGGATCGTCTTGGGGTGGACGACCTTCGCGCCGAAGTAGGCCAGTTCGCCGATCTCCGTATACGAGACATAGGGCAGCACACGCGCGCGCTTATCGATGCGTGGATCGGTCGTCATCACGCCGTCCACATCGGTCCAGATCGTGAACAGGTCGCTGTTGACATAAGCCGCGAAGATCGCCGCGCTGTAATCACTGCCGCCGCGCCCCAGGGTCGTGTAAGACCCATCCGGCGTCGCGCCGATAAACCCGGTGATCACCGGCACAATCCCGGCCTCGATCTGCGGCTGTAGGACGGCGGTGATGCGCCGCTGTGTCTCGTCCCAAAACGGCTGGGCGCTGCCGTAGCTGTTATCGGTGATCAGAAGCTGCCCAGCATCGACCCCGGCGGCATTCACACCTGCGTGATGAAGCGCGGCGGCCACGATCCGGCAGCTCAGGCGCTCGCCAAAGCTGATCACCGCGTCATGAATACGCGGCGTCGCTTCACCCAGAATGCCGATGGCCGCGCACAGCTCCACATGCTGGTCGAGTAGTTTGCCGACAGCAATCAGGGTCGCCTCCCGTTCTGCGCTGGACGCGATCAACTGCTGGATAGCCTCTTCATGCTTGTCGCGCAGCTTTTGTGACAGCGACAGATACCCCCAGCGGTCGCCCTCGATCGCCAGCCGCACCGAGTCGATCAGCGCATCGGTCACGCCAGACATGGCCGACACGACCACCACAACCCGCTCGCCCTGTTCCAGCGCATCCTTCACGATGCCGACCACATTCGTGATGGCTTTCCCGCTGCCGACCGATGTGCCTCCAAACTTCATCGTATGGATTTTATGAGACTTCATCATGCGCACCTTTCCCCTGGTTATGCGAAGCGCGATTTATCCTCGAAGTCAAGTTCAGGTCGTGAGCACGTGAACAGGCATCGCTGGCCGCAGACAACAAAAAAGCGTGTGGGCGATTTTCCCACACGCTTTCGGGTTATCACTGCCAGCATTCGCCGTCCTGACTACCCCAAGTGGAAAAATCCCCACCGTCTCTGGTGCGGCCCCATACCCATAGTGGTAGTCATGATGGCGGAAACGATCAACATCACAGTTTGCTCATGGTGAACTGCGCTTACAATATCGCGCTCTCGCGGCGCTGTCAAGCGGTTCAGAACAGATCGAGCCGCTTGAAGGCAATCAGCACCGCGCCGACCAGCCCGGCCATCAGAACCACCACAAACAGCACACCCCAGTCGGCGCTGAAAGGCGGCCAGGTGCGCTGAAAGTTCATCCCATAAAAGCCGCTGACGACCGTCAGGATACCGATCACGATTGTGATCACTGAGAGGCGGTTGACGACCTTGTTAAGCCGGTTTGAGGTAGACGACATATACAGGTCGAAAATGTTGTTCACGTTATCCCGGTGGGCGTTGGTGATGTCTGCAATGCGCTGGAGATGATCGTGGACATCGCGCAGGTAATAATGCAGCACCTCATGGTTCATCAGCAGGTCTTCCTCGTGGCGCGTGAGGACACTGAACATATCGCTCTGCTGCACGGCGACCTGACGGCTCTCGTTCAGCATCCGCTTGAGCGTGAACAGGCGGCTGAGGATGCGCTCTGAGGGGTTGGCAAACACGCGTTCGCCCAACTCATCGATCTCAGAGTCGATCTGATCCAGCACTGGGAAATAGGCATCGACGACGGTATCCGAGATCATGTACAGCAGATATTCGGAGGAGATGTGCTTGAAAAAGCCAGTCCGTTCGATACGCTGTTTGACTTCCTTGATCACGGGCTGGCAGTGGCGATGGACGGTCACGATGTAACGGCTGCCGACGAAAATATCCAGTTCCTGAAATTCCAGATAATTGCGGACGATCAACATGCTGTTCATGATGATGAACAGGTGATCGGCATACTCTTCCACTTTGGGTCGCTGGAACTGGTTGCGCGCGTCTTCGATCGCCAGCGGGTGGAAATTGAACAGATCGCGCACCGCCAGCATATCTTCCAGGCGCGGATGGTTGATGTCGATCCAGATTACGTCCGGCTTGTTTTCCGTCAGAAGCTTCTTGACATCGTCCAGGGTAGAAGGGCGCAATCCACCCGCGCTGAACAGCATGACTTCCATAACTTTACTCGCGTTCAATGGTATTGAGGCTTACTCCATTGTACGCTTAATCTTTGGCTGAGCTATCAGAGTCCGCTCAACTCCACCTGAATCCCGCGTTCTTCCAGGGCGGCCCGCAGCGCATCCCACTGATCAGCCCGCACGACGGCGGCCATCGGCCCCAGGCGCGCCCCCAGATAACGCCGCAGCGCCGGGGTATCCGCGATCGTATCGAGCGTTTCCGGCGCGGTCGTCCGCAGCACGATCAGTCGTTCCAGGCTGACACTGGCCGACGGCCCGCCCTGCCATTTCTCCAGCATCGCGTTGATCGAAGGCGGAAACGGCTGATTATCCAGCATCCGCGTGATAAAGGCGGCGATATGTTGAGTCGTGATGCCCTGGTCGGCGGCGCGCTGAATGCTGGCCCCATCCAGCCGGTAGGTGTAGGGTGCGCCAGAGACGCTGGCCCCGCTGACCCAGGTCGTGAAGCGCGCAAGCTGAAAGCGATCGATGCGCGGCACACGACGCGAGGCCAGCAGCGTGCCATCCGGCTGCACGACGACCTTCTCTTCCTGGTCAGCGGGCGAGGGCCACACTTCCCCGCCGATGAAGGTGCGTCCGTAGGCGTTGAGCCGCGCCGCGTCCATCGCCAGATCGACCATGCCGAGCCAGTGCATCGGGCCGAGCAGGTAAAATTCCAGCAGCGCGCCTTCGATGGCATCCCAGCTTTCAAAGCCGTGCAGATACTCGCCCTCGCTGTCGCGGATATACCAGCTATCGTAGTCGCCGTTGGGACGCTGGAAGTCCGGCTCCGTTTCTTTGATCATGGCGATCAGATCATCGATCGACCACCACGCGGTACGCGGCACGAAATCGCGCAGGAAAATGAGCATCGACTCGCGGGCGACCAGCGGGTTATACGGCCAGCCAGTCGGCTCCGGGTGCAGGCCGGAGACATGCCAGAGTTCGGCATAATCGGCACTCTGATACCAGGCGTCGATCAGCGTCCTGAGCTGCGCGGCCCGTTTACTTTCCAACCAGCGGCGCACTTCGACACGGCGCGGATAGGCGCGGGCAGTCTGAATCTCGATCAACCCTGCACTGAGACCGATCTCCAGCAGAAACGCCAGGCGTTCTTCATCATCCACGATCAGATGCGGCAGCAGGCGCGTGGTGTCCTTTTCGGTCAGATACAGCGCCAGGGTAGGCGCGGCGGCGGAACCATCACCACCGAGGCGGCTTTCCACCTCGGCCCCGAAACCCTGCAAATAGGCCAGCAGCGTGACCATATCGTCGATGATGCTGGTATCGGCCTGACGACCATCTTCCACATCATCAGGGTTCAGTTCGTCGATTCGGGGAGCATCCTCGTCGTCAAAATCGACCTGCGGAGTCGGCTGCAACGGCGCAGCGGCGATCTCAGCAGCGATCTGTTCCTTCAGACCCTCGTAGCCAGTGCGGCGAACCGGCAGCACAGACAGCAGTTCGGCTGGGATAAAGATCACCCCACGTGCGCCAGCGGAAGCGGGTTCAAACGCCTCATAGATCAGGCCGCGATAGAACAGGGCTTCCGCGATGCTGGCTGGCCGCTCGTGTGGTTTCTCTCGCTCGATCGCGCCCGCGCCGAGCTTGCGCACCTCGCCATACAAACGGCTGAACATCGACAATGGCATTTTACCGCCTGCGCCAACCACAGCCTGAAGCGCCCCGCGCTGCGCCTCATCGAGCGTGTCCCACACCTTTTCAGCGCGTTGCGGCTCCGTCAGCGCGGATGCCAGTGTGTTGGCGGCTTCCACACCTTTGACATTGTTCAGATTGACATTCCAGCGTTTGGCGATCACCGGCAGCAGGGCGGCGTCGCTGTCCCGCAGGCTGACCAGCAGCGTTTTCATAAGCGTTTCTGATGATTTTTCATTTCTGATCACGCCTCAAGCATAGAACATTTGAGGCAAGGATGCAATTTCGTTGCTGCCTGAACCTGGCAAAACGCAGGGGACGTGCGCTCTCCCCTGCTTTGTGTGACTGGCGGCTTATCGGCCGTCAGCGGTTGGTATAGACGTAAACCACCGGCCAGATGTCTTCCGGATCGGAGAAGTCAAATTCCTCTGAAAGAAAACTGTACACCCAGTAGGCATCGGTCAGCGACAGATTGATGCAGCCGTGGCTGCGCGGCTCACCGAATTCGTCGTGCCAGTAGGCCCCGTGGATGCCCATGTCGCCATCAAAAAACATGGCGTAAGGGACATCTTCCAGGTAGTAAAACCACGGATCGGAGAACGAACCCCGGCTCATCAGGCGCGTGCCATAGCGCGCATAAACATGATACAACCCGGTTTCAGTAGGGGATGACTCTGCGCCGGTGGCGATCAGCGCGGCAAAAACCGGCGTATTGTCCTCATAGGCATAGAGGATCTGGTGATCGAGATCAACGGCCACCCACAGCCGGGTATCCACCCCGTCCGGGCGCTCTATAGGGTTGACAACGGCGATGCGTTCGACCGGAACCCACTGCGCGACCCCGATCTGCCCCCAAAGCATGTTATCAATCTCGACCTGATCGAACACGTTGACCAGCGTGTAGCGGAGCACAGCCAGATCGCCGGTGGCAGGCTCTTGGCCAGGTTGGCGGCTGGGGACGATGTTGGAGCGAATCCAGCCATAGGGATAGGGATTTGGCGTATCGAGAAACACACCGCCCAGGCGCGAGATCGGCGCGGGCTGAAGATCGCTCAGGGGCATCCACTGGCCGTCATTAATCTCCGCCCAGCCATCCTGAACGCGCTGCACACTGACAAAAAACGTGCCGGTCGGATACGAAGCGATGAGATTTCCTCCAGGCGCGTCATAGATGTGCCCCGCGCCGACGACTTCGCGGTAATCGCGCCGGGTCAGCAGGCCGTTATTGGGCAGCAGACGCTCGACGATCGGAACCGGATTGGCGTTGATTTCATCTTCCGGCAGGCTATGGCCGGTTTCCTGTGCGGTCGTCGTGCCAACAACAGCGATCAGGCCGAACAGAGCCAGCAAAACTGCAAGGGTACGATGATTCTTCACGAACTGCATCTCCGAGGACTACTCATATTCGGTAACAATGCACGGATAACGCCATTGTAGGCCATTTTCGACGCTCTCGACACGGTCGTATGACATTTGAGGCCAACCGACAAAAACCTCAGCTTCGGGCATAATGACGTTAATTTCTGGTGTAGA
>Ga0224723_1000125_pt1 | contig 49458 bp, 45 predicted proteins | sample Balambano_FR2_Me_FD_161647 | JGI IMG/M metagenome (GOLD analysis project Ga0224723, IMG submission 161647) | Freshwater sediment microbial communities from Lake Towuti, South Sulawesi, Indonesia - Balambano_FR2_MetaG | ecosystem: Environmental > Aquatic > Freshwater > Lake > Sediment | place... | reverse complement strand
AGCTAAGATTTTTGGCTGAATTTTCCCTACTTTTTAATATTTGATGTTTTTACGTACTCTAAATTTAAAAAAATGAAATTTTTATCAAATAAACTAAAATATAGAATTTTCTTCTACCTTCTACCTTTTACATTTTTCCTTCTCACCTCTCAGGTAAAAGCAAAAGAAACTATATCACCACTACAAAAAACTTGCCCTTCATTACCTCAGCAACCTCGCTGGAGTTTTGAGACTGAGAAATATGTTGTATACATTTGTTCAGGAGACGTTAAAAATCCTCTTGGATATTATAATCGTATTTCTAAAAATGATGGTATTAAACTTACTTTACCTATTACCAGTAAAAAAGGAGATACTCATATTGCGAGAAAAAATGAATTTGTTCACGTAGTTACACCTTATGAATTATTGGTAACTAAATATAACCGCTCTATTCTTAGAGAAAGAGTGATAAATGCGATCGCACCAGATGGTAAGCTATTAGTTCGTGGTTGTCCTGAAGGTAATAACACTTTTGTTGAAGCAGAAACTGTAAACTTTATTATTTATATTTGCGGTAATAATGTTCCTGCTAGCTTCATTAGTATTGCTCGGAATAATCAAGAAAAAATAACTGTATCATTACAAAGTTATAATCCCCGTAATGCAGTGGAAGCAAGTAGATATGTAGCTGTCCAGGATGATATCCGTTATGTGCTTACCTCAAAAGTCCTGAGAATTTCTCAAGATAATCGAACTTTAGTTAAAGAGAAAGTTTTGCGATGGAATTAAATATTGGTATATATGTCTAAGAAGGTCGCGTTTTTATATGGATTTGACAAATATTCCTCTACCTAAATTTTTTATAAAGATTGTTTTGGAATCACCTCAAATATCTTTTGAAAACGATAAAAACAAACATCAAACTCCATAAAAAAGTTTGCTTGTCCTAGAATAAGTGGTACTTGTGTAGCCTGTGTCCACGCAAAAACAAGTCTAACGCTCGAAATTCCAATAACAGCAGACAAAATTAACACTCTTGCTTCAATCTGAGCTAAATTACCAGTTAACTGAAGCATTGTTGTTTGCTCTTCCCAAATAGCCCCTAACTCTATGCCAATTTGATATGGAAGAACGTTTACCATTGCTCCAGTATCTAAAAGTCCGATCACTTCCTGTGAGTTGTTCCTATAATCCAATGTCAACGGTAAATAAGGCTTAAAGCCAGGGTAAGCGCATTTAATTTTGTAGCCAAAAGTACAGATTTTTTTACTAATATATGGTTAATGAATCGAATTTGAGTATTAAGCACATTAAGTAGTATGCTATGAACGCAAAACGCTTATTATACATCAGGGTCAGTCTTATGGTGCTGGGTTTAAAGTCTCCTAATAGTTCTCATGGCTCAGGTTCTAAATCATTAGGCGTAGCGAATGCAGCTGGATTGACAGAAAAGATGGAATCCATTTTTGGTGATATCAAAGACCCCCGTGTCAAAAGAAAACGTGTGCATTTATTAACAGATATTATAATCATTGCCATATTATCAGTAATCGCAGGAGCCAAGGGCTGGGAGGATATGCAAAATTATGGATTAAGTAAATACGATTGGTTGTCAGAGTTCTTAAAATTACCAGAAAGTATACCGTGTCCGGATACATTTCGCAGAGTTTTTGAGCGTATTAACCCGAAAGTATTTGAGCAATGTTTTAGACGTTGGGTTGAATCAATAATTGAGACAACGGGAGCGCAGGTAATTCCTATTGATGGTAAAACCCTTAGAGGTTCTTATGATAGAACGCTAGAAAAAACAGCTTTGCATCTAGTCAGTGCATGGTCAAGTCAGCATCGTCTTGTTTTAGGGCAAGTCAAAGTCGCAGATAAATCGAACGAAATTACCGCAATTCCTGCATTATTAGAGTTATTAGATATTGCAGGTTCTATTATTACAATTGATGCAATGGGTACGCAAACCGCAATTGCATCCCAAATTTTTAATGCAAAAGCTGACTATGTTTTAGCACTTAAAGCTAATCATCCTACCCTTCATGGACAAGTAAAAGGCTGGTTTGAGCAACAGTTGCTCCAAGGCTTTGAAGGAATTATCCACAGTTTTGACGAACGGGTCGAAAAAGGGCATCATCGTACTGAAAAACGACAAATTTGGTGTGTTCCTGTTTCTCAGTTGCCACCTCTACACAATCAAAGTGATTGGGCTGGGTTGAAATGTGTAGTTATGGTCGTGCGTGTGAGACATCTATGGAACCAAACAACCCGTGAAGTACAGTTTTACCTCACTAGTTTGGACTGCAATGCTTGTAAATTAGGACAAGCTATTCGCCTCCATTGGAGCATTGAAAATGGTTTGCATTGGACTCTAGATGTCACATTTAATGAAGACGCTTGCCGTGTTCGTAGTGGTCATGCTCCACAAAATTTGTCTTTACTGCGCCGAATTGCATTGAACGCATTAAATTTGGAGCAATCGTTCAAGCGTAGCACTCGCCAAAAATCAAATCGAGCCGCTATGGATAACAACTATATGTTGACGGTTCTTACTTCTTGTTTATCTAATCATGATACTTCAGAAGCTTGTTGTCAATAGGGTTTGAGATGCGCTTACCCTGGGCTTAAAGCTAGCTTCTCCCAAACTACTATCAGTAGGGGTGAAAGAATATCTTACTCTGCTACTCATGATTTAAGGAAGCTTCAGCATTTAACGCATCTAACATTACTTTAGCAGCCGAAACTGCTTCTATTGGAGACCAAACAGAGTAAGAAGCATTAGGCTTTATGAGATTAGTTTCTTCGTCTGCTAGCTCGGTAGCTAAAAGCTGAATTACTTGAAGCTTATCCACACGGTTGAGTTTGCGTAATTGTTCAATTAGTTCTATAGATACCATAGTTTAGTAATTTGATATTAATTCTTAGGATAATGTATTGAAGCAGGATTTTAGTGTAGACACGTTTCTTGAATTCCTTGATGCACGAGAAACCGCAAGAATAGCCCTAATTATAACCAATTCCCCACAAGAACATAAGGTGCCCAGAAATATGGGCGATTTTCTTTAGCTAAAATTGTGAGTTGGGCACGTTGCAGCGCTTGGGCTTTAGTTACCCCAGCATCTAATTGTCGGTATAATTCACCCATAAAGTTGCTAGTAGATTCATCATCTACAGTCCACAACGTTGCTAAAGTACTGCGTGCGCCCGCTTGCACCGCTACTCCAGCTAATCCCAAAGCAGCGCGTTTGTCTCCCGTGGCGGTTTTACAGGCACTCAAGACGAGTAATTCAATTGTTTCTGGTTGGCTTTCACCTCTGACTCTTAGTAAATTATCCAACTCTTTAACTTTCAGTACACTATTCCAAGCGAGAATATAGGTTTGTTCAGGATCTGAGCTAAACTGCCCGTGAGTCGCTAAATGCACTACTGAAAAGGGAGTAGATTGAATTTGTTTTTGCAAGTTGGTTTTGGTAAACTGTTGGTTTAAGAGTTCTTTACTTGTTTTAACTTCAGATTGGACTTGTTTTAATTCCTGTGTCACATTTGGAAGTTGGGGAAAGGATTTACCTTCAATTAACTGTTCTTGCTCAATTCCCGCAACTAAAGCGTTTAGCGGCACGTTTTCTAAAGGTTGGGGATTAACAAGTTGCAACCCAGGAGTCAAAGCGATCGCATACTTTTCTATCAGATATTTCTGCTGTTGTTTGTCGTGGAGAATCGCCATGGGAATGTTCCGCAAAGAACCATCCAGTACAAACACTAAGTTATTTATACCTTTGTTTGCTAAATTTGACTCAGTGGGTCTAATTAACCAGTCATACAATTGTTCGGATTGCTGAAGAACCTCAGGCTCTCGACTAGCAACAGGTAAATCTTTCTGTAGTTGTTCTATGGTTTTTTCTAATACATCTTTAGAGACTTTGGTGGTGTAGCGGTATATATCTTGTCCTGGTAATCTGGTGATAATTTCTAATCGGTCATCTAATATGATCGGATAAATTACAGCCGTGGATTTTTCCTTGTCAACTAATTTGTCAACCCCAACTCTTGGTTGTAAACACGGTGAGCGAAAAAAGTTGTCTAATTCTGCTAACTGGAGAGATTCAATTACCTGACGGGCTTCAACGAAATTCTTGGACTTCGCATCCGTAGTTTCCCCAGATTGCAATAGCAAATCAACGTAATTTCGATACACAGGTTCTATACTCTCGCGGAAAGAAAACTGCACATCGGGATTAATCGCAACTAAATCGTTGCGGAGAGACTTAAGGGAGTTATAAGCTCGATTATAAGCTACTGTTGCTGCTGGAATATTGGATTGTTTTTGCAGTATCCGTCCCTGAAGCCAATGCCATTGATAAGCAATGTCTTGAGCATCAATAGATTCGGCTTTTACCAAGGCTTGCTGTGTTAAGTCTTTGGCATCAGCTAATTGTCCAGTTTGTTCGTACAGTTCAGCCAGAGTACCAAGGGCATAAGATTCGCTACGCTCGTCTTTTAAATTCTTAGCCACTTGTACACCTTCCGCCAGTATCTGAGCCACATCTTTTGGCTGAATATCATACTGTATCATTTTGCTCAAACTCTGGGCAAAGTTAATCCGGTTGTTAACAGCCACCCGACTTGGAGGCAAATTAGCTATTTGTGACTGAATTTGCGGCAACAATGCTTTCGCCGTGCTAAATTTCTTTTGCTCTACCAATAATTTTAATAAATTAAGTTGAGCTTGGAGACGCACAGTTGGTGTTGCAGATGCGACTTGCACTGCTTGTTGATAGTAGTCAACTGCCTTTTTAGTATAATTATCAACACTACTTGAGTTACCCAAAATAAGTTGAGCGGATCTTTGAGCGCGGGCTGTATTTCCTAGACTAAGTAAAGCATTACTTTGGGCGATCGCGTTTCCCACTTGCTTAGCAACAGAATAACTTTCTTCTAAGTTTTTCTGGGAGTCACTTAAATTACCTAAAGTTCGCTGGACATTTCCTAAACTATGTAATCCTGTAGCTTTCAGAGCAGAATCTGGTTGCTTTTGGAGAATTTCTCCTACCGAGTCTAAGGTTTTATGTGCTTGCAGATAATTTCCCAAAGCTTGCATTGCTTGGGCTTGATTAATACGGTTGCGAATCAATGCCGATGTATCATCTAATTGTTGATAAATTTTAGCCGAAGAATGCCAACTAGCCAAAGCTACTTCAGTTTGTCCCCGTGCTAACTCCAAACCTCCTTGAACATCTAATGCTTGGGCAAAGATTTGTGCTAGCTCTTGTGAAGAACCTGATTTTTCTAGAGTTTGTAATAGTTGAATACTTTGGGCGATCGTCTCTTTTGCTTCTTGCCATTGTCCTAGTTGCTGGTGAGCAAGTGAAAGATTGCTCAAAGCTATAGCTTCGTTTAAATTATCATTAGTAGCTTTAAATTCAGCAGCTGCTTTTTTTAACAGTTGTACCGCTTCCACAAACTGTCCAGCTTCATAAAGTGCTTGACTTTGCTCCACTAAGCTAGAATTTGAGCCATTATGTTGTGTAATTTCCTGACGTTGTAGGTGAGTTTGTGCCGACGTTAAAGAATGAGATGAACCAAAAATAATCGGTAAATATATACAGAGAAATACCGTAAATAATGCTATAAAAAAATACTTTAAAAATCTCATATAAATTTCTTAATCCTACTTTATGAATTATTTTTTAGCCTCACGCAAAGGAGGACACTTCTGTGCGGGGGTCTCCCCCGTTGAAGAACGTGTCCGTCGCGCAAAGGCGCAAAAAAAATCTTGACGTCTTTGCGTCTACCCTAAGCCCTTCGGGCACACTTCGTGAACGGGAAGGCTTACGCCTAATGCGTGAGATTTTCTCCATTTAAAACAAGTTATATTGTAGAAAAAAATACAACCCGTTTTCTTGCCATGAATTGCCTTGAGTATCAACAGAAACTAAAGGAACACCCCATTGAAGAGCAGCAGTAAAGTTATTAGCCTGTAACCAACGCAAACCCAAACCAATGGAAGCTAGGGTATTAGTATCATTTTCATCTCTACTTGAGGAATTATTCCAAGCACTACCAACTTCAAAAAAGGGTGTAACTTGTAGAACTCCATCCCACTGAGACACACGCAGAATCGGTAGTTGAAATTCAACAGAAGCAAGAGCGCCATTATCCCTCAACAGGAAATCTTGACGATATCCCCGCACACTATTTATACCACCTAAACCAAATTGTTCTGAAGCTAAAAGCGTTGTGGAAGCCAGTTGGACATCGCCACGGATTAACAGTAGGCTATCAGGAGCTAACAGACGTACCCATTGCGCCTGTCCTCGCCAAGCAAAAAAGCGGCTATCAGGATTGCTACCATTAATTGTAGCATTGAATGCACCAGTTCCCAGGCTAAACTGAGAGCGAGCGGCAATAACTTGTTGGCTATTGCGCTTAGTCCATTCCTGAAAAAATCGTAATGCAGATACTTTGGTGCGTCCTTCTTCATCAGCCCCTGGTGAAAGTAGAGAAAGGGGAACCTCCTGCTGTTCAAACAAGGAGGAGGAAATATCACTTTCTCTGCGAGAAGCGGTTATTCCGAGGGCAAATTCTTGGTTGGGAGTTTGCACTAGGGGTTGGCGGAATGTGAGTTCGTAAGATTGGGAAGCTGATTCAATATCTAGTTTATTAAAAGGACGTTCAATAACATTAGCTGATGTATTGCCATAGCTGAAAGTAAGAGTACCATTGCGAGGATTTAGAGGTAAGCTGTAGCTGGCATCTATGATATTGCTACCATCAGTATTACTGTATGCTAACGATATACTATCTCCAATTCCCAATAAATTAGCTTCGTTAATTTCCAGTTGGCGTCGGAAGCTACCAACACTAGGAGAGCGACCATTGTCCAGTACTATTTGTGTATTGAATGAATCTGCCTCTATTACGTTGATAGCCAGTAAGTTAGAGCCGATGCGTGAGCCAGCAGACAATTCAGCCTCTAAATTTTGAATTAAAGGATTAAGTTGTAATATTTGCAGAGACTCTAGTAGGCGTTTTTGATTTAAAGGAGTGGATGCGCCTAAAGCTATACGACTACGGATATAATTTGGGTTGAGCCGCTTAGTACCAGTTATTTGAATATCCTCTAATTTACCTTCAATTACCTGAATTTGAACAATACCACTGGTGAGAGTTTGTTCGGGAATGTAAGCTCCAGAAGTGACGTATCCTTCTTTAATATAAAGTTCGGTAATTTTGGCACGAGCTTCTAATAATTGTGCAAATGTGATAGGTTCGTTGGTATAGTCAGCAAGTATCTGAGCCAGCTTTTCTGGGCTGAATACTGTACTGCCAATAACTTCAAACTGCTGAACAGTGAAGATTTGTGGTGTTTTTGGGAGTTGTTCATCTGGTGTGGGTGGTTGAGAAGGTTGGAGTAGTTGAGATGGAGGGGGAAGTTGCGGTGGTGGAGAGGGTGGTGGCTGACGGGGTGAAGGTGGTTGGACATCCTGCGGTGGCGGGATTTCCGGAAGCGAGGGAAAATTTTGGGGTAGTTGTACGCGCTCTAATGTCTGCGCCCTGCTATGTGTATTTGTCAGGCTATTGAGTAACATAAGTACGCAGAATGCTGGAAAAACATTAGTAATTTTAGCTACCATGACCAAATAATTCGTAATTTGCAATTAGTTCATTCATACAGGGAAACAATTACGAAATATAAATTACGAATTATATTAACACTGAATAGGGTTCGGAAGTATGAGGAGTAACGGTAGATGAATTAGGAGAACGGATGAAAGTTGCTTATTGAGGGACTTGTACAAGGTTCGCAACAGCTTCTCCCCTGAGTGTTTTGTTCTAATGCTTGATTGAGTCGAAGCACACAAGCAGTATGGGTTTGATGAGTGACGACAAGTGCAGCGACTATTACAGAACTATCAAACATTACTCTCATTAAAGCATAAGCTCCTGAATGCGCTCTTCTCGCATATCATAAATGTGACAAGATCAAAATCCGAGGATAATGTAGCATCAACTACTAAAACTCTGCCTTGGTAATAAGTAGCTGGTTCTTCTTCGGATGCTTTTTCAACTTGCTGATTAAGTCTGTTAATTTTTTCAGCAACAGTCTTGACAATAAACTCCTCTAATGAAATACCTTGGGAACTTGCCCATTTCTCAACTTCTTTTTGGAGATTAGTAGGGAGATTCATATAATTCAAAATTCTCTATTCTTAACATTATTATTCTAAACCCACATTTCGCACCTACAACTGTCACAAGGGGTTGTTACTTAGTTAGTTACCTTAAAAAAGAATCAAATAATACTAAAAATTTTCAAACGACTGCTTTAATTAGGAAATATAAATTACAAATTATACTAACACTGAATTGTTTTCTGTGTGGAAGTATGATGAGTAATGGTAGATGAATTAGCTGTGAGAACTATTTGTCCTTTAGCATTTAGTGTTGTACCTGTGGCTTCAAGAATGCGTTTGGGAGTGGAGGTATTAGTTCATCTGGCGACACATGGTATTTTCGATGATATTCAAAGTATTAAAAGCTTTTATCACTGAGGCTGATTGTTTCTGTCGCGTTAATTACAATATCTCCTGCTTGAGAGTCAGCAGAACCTAACCCAGAATCTAGCTAAAACGTTGATTACCATAATGTAGAGACCAGGCATATACGGTATCAAGGTAAAATCGGGCAAATGCGATTTCCTGCTACCATGCCCGACTCTATCCAACAAGAAGCCCGCCAAATCCTCGATACTCTTGCTTTCACTAATTTCGAGCAATGCCATCCTCTCAGTCGCGAGTTCTTAGGCATCCCCGCCACAGCAGGCTTATACGCATTTCGACACTCGTCTGAAGGGTTACTTTACATCGGCAAAGCTAAAAACCTGCGAGACAGGCTACGTGGGGGACACAAAGCCTTTCTCTGGGGATGGTTAGACCGCTACGACCCAAAAGATGTGCGGATTGCCTTCGTTACTCTCAACCAGTGGCAAAAACCGGGGTTATTATATGAATTAGAAACCCTTATCCTCCAGGCTAGCAATCCCCCTTATAACGTTAAAATCCCCAGAGAATTATGACTCAAACCCTCACCACCCAACACCTTTCAGAGGAAGCGATTAATCAGCTTGTTAACCACTTGCCTGATTATATAAAAGCTGCACTCTTAAAAAAATCCCTTGAACTTGACTGCCCACTCGAAGCTACAATCGAAATGGCAATATCTAGCTTTCTGGATGAAGAAGCATTTAGCTTTGAGGATTGTCTACTTGCTCAACGTATGAAAGATCAAAAGTCAGAATAATTACCACTAAATCTACAAGTAATTATCTATACTATAATGGTTATTTACTTCCCCCTCCCCTATGCCTTTCTACTGATGTTAATATTTCTCTATTTTTTGTCAACAAACCAGCTTTGAGCTAATCGTTAGCTTTTTTATATATTGTAAGCAAAAAGTCAATTATTTTTTACTGCTAAGATAAGTGACTTTAGCTACCATGACACTGAATTGTTTTCTGTGTGGAAGTATGAGGAGTAACGGTGGATGAATTAGCGGTGAGGACTATTTGTCCTTTAGCGTTTAGTGTTGTACCTGTGGCTTCAACAATGCGTTTGGGAGTGGAGGTAGTTGGTTTAGTGGTAACAGGTGGTAGGGAGCGATCGTTTTTCCTGGGTTTAACAGATACCCAATCTATTTGTGCCGGATCAGCAGTAAGAACATCTTTGGGATTGGGTGGTAAACCACCACGTCCGGTAATTACAAAACGGCTTTGCGCTACATTGGGGCTGTAGCAACCTTGGGCTACTTCTGTGTCAACAGGTATTGATGGCAACTCAACTAAGCCACTGTTAAGGTCAATTCCAGGTGTATTTAGTTCTATAGTACCACTCAACTCACGACTGCTCCCAGTGGCAGTAATATCACTTGTGCTATCAGATGCCACATCTCGGACTTGTATGCCAAAGATACTTTGGGTCTTAATTCGCACATTACCACCACGAAAGTCTTGAGAATTAGCGCTGATGTCACTGTTTTGCGTGGCGATGAGGAAATCGGTGTCAATATTAATGTTACCGCCGACGACGTTTTCCCCAGTAGCGCTGGTGGTAATCTTACTAGAGCGACCCAATATCAGATCCTGAGAGTTTAGGAAGATATTACCCTGTCCCCCTTGAGTTTCAGAACTTAGGACTGCTTGTTCGTCCAAACGGATAGAGCCTGCTCTAACTACTATGTTACCTGCCACATTATTACTTCCTTGACTTCTGGCAAGCAGATCAGCGCCATTTTTAACAAAGAGTGTTCCTGTCTCGATGTCGATGCTACCACCATTGCCCAGCGCTTGAGAACGAACAGAAGCCCTTGCACTACTGGGGAATCCACCGTTACCTACCCCATCAAAGGAGACTGTATCGCGAGCCTTGATATTTATACTGCCAGCATTTCCCTTTCCTTGGGTAGTGGCAAGCAGTTGAGCGCCATTGGTGACAAAGAGTGTCCCTGTCTCGATGTCGATGTTACCACTGTTGCCTATACCTTTAGGTCTTACAGCAATGCTTACCGCACTAGGAGATTTATTGCGACCTACCCCATCAAAGGAGATGTTATCGCGAGCATTGATATTTATACTGCCAGCATTTCCCTTTCCTTCGATACTGACAAAGAGTATAGCGCCATTGGTGACAAAGAGTGTCCCTGTCTCGATGTTGATGCTACCACCGTTGCCTATACCTTGACCTCCTACAGAGCTGCTTACCCCACTGGAAAATCCATTGCGACCTACCCCATCCAAAGAGACTGTATCGCGAGCCTTGATACTTATACTGCCAGCATTTCCCTGCCCTCTAGTACTGGTAGTCAGCGCTGCGCCACTTTTGGCTAACAGCGACCCCGTGTTGATGTTGATGTTGCCACCATCACCGATTGCTTCGTTTTGCACAAAGCCATATATTGCGCCCTCTGTATCAAATAAAATAGTGTCGCGGGCATTAACATTCACACTACCTGCATCCCCCTGCCCATAGGTGCTGGCATTTAATGCACCTGCATCTGTTACCAAAAGCGACCCCGTGTTGATGTTGATGCTGCCACCCTTACCTGTTGCTCCCTTTTCCACACTGCCAGATGCCACACTCCGAAATCCATTCCTACGTTTCCCATTAAAAGAGACGGTATCGCGGGCGTTGATATTTATACTACCTGCATCCCCCTGTGTTCTAGTCAAAACAACCAGTCCAGCACCTTTTGTTAGAGACAGCGACCCCGTGTTGATGTTGATGTTGCCACCCTTACCTGTTGCTCCCAATTCCACAGAGCTTTCTACCCCACTTGGGTATCCATTGCTACTTTCCCCACTAAAGGAGACAGTATCGCGGGCGTTGATATTTATACTGCCTGCATTTCCCTGTCCATATGTGCTGGCAGATAGGAAACCGCCATCTGTTGCAAAGAGAGACCCTGTGTTGACATTGATGTTGCCAGCGTTACCTGTTGCTTGAGATAGTGCTGAATTAGTAATAGCACTAGCTTCATTCATAACTATTGACTCTGTAGCATTAAGCGTAATATTTCCTGCTTGAGCATTTATTGAACCCAAACCTTGCCCAATACCACTGCTTAAAATACTTTCCCCTAAAATACTTAAGTTATGGGCGTTGACTATAATATCACCTCCACCTCCTGCGGTTACATCTATTCCTGTTTGATTGGTAAGGGATACATTTGCTCGCGCTACCTGATCAGGAAAACTCAAGTTTAAATTATTGCTATCAAAATTAAGCTTTAGCGTTCCTGGTTCTGTTAAACCTCCCAATTCAACACGACCACCCGGAGCGCTTAACTTACCACCTTCTAATTCTACATCTCCACCCACAAGGGCTAAAGTTTTACCTGGTTTTACCTGCAAACCAACAGCACCACTAATAATTTTCCCTTGAGACTGATTCAAAATTCTTTCCGAATTCTTCTCATATTGCAAACCAAAGGGAACATTCACACTTAGTAAAGGTTTGGTTTGAGGAGCATTAGTACTAAACTTAATACCATCAACAAAATTTATACTACTTGCAGTACTTGCTAAAAAAGACCCACCTACATCTAAACGAGCATCTTTACCAAAAATAATCCCGTTGGGGTTAATCATAAATAAGTTAGCAGTACCGTTAGCGCGGATTAAGCCATCAATGTTGGAAATTGACTTACCAGTAACTCGGCTAATAATATTTTGAATATCCACAGCATTATTAAAGAAAGCAGTACCGCCATTAGGTACAGAAAACTCCCCAAAACTGTGAAATAAATTACTTCCTGCTTGCGTTCCTCCACTGATATTAAGTGTGTTGCCATCTGGTGTAACTACGGAATTATTCGGCAAAGTTCCATCTGGGGTAATTTGGGCAAAAACACGCTCTTGCAAGGAAGTAATTAATACAGTTGCTAGAACAAACCTACTACACCAACACCGCCAATCTTGAGTTTTTCTTGAGATAGTAGCTGACTCACTGCATTTGCAAAAATCACTTTGCTTGGTGAGCGATCGCAAATATATCCTCGCAGAGCAATTTTTCAAACCTCCTTCTCCTTGAAAGAAGTTAAGAGCAATTTGCCGCAAATAAATTGGCGCAGATGATACGCTGAGCGATCGCCAATATATCCTCGCAGAGCAATTTTTCAAACCTCCTTCTCCTTGAAAGAATTTTGGAGCAATTTGCCGTAAATAAATTGGCACAGAGGATGCACTTAGCGATCGCCTAATTTCAGTCAACCAAACCTCAATTTTCCTGTAATGCATTCTTGATTAATCCCAAACCATTGCTCATAAAACTGTGGAAAAAACTACACTACTTTCTTGCTTGGTGGAATTCGGTGAAAATACAGGATATATGCTACCAAAATATCAATAACTTTAGTTACTATGACACTGAATTGTTTTGTGTGTGGAAGTATGAGGAGTAACGGTAGATGAATTAGCTGTAAGAACTACTTGTCCTTTAGTGTTTAGGGTTACACCTGTGGCTTCAACAATGCGTTTGGGAATGGAGGTAGTTGATTTAGTGGTAACAGGAGGTAGGGAGCGATCATTGTTCCTAGGTTTAACAGATACCCAATCTATTTCTGCTGTATTAGGAGTAAGAACGTCTTTGGGATTGGGTGGTAAACCACCGCGTCCGGTAATGACGAAACTGCTTTGGGCGTAATCTGGAGTATAGCAACCAGAGGCTACCTCCGTGTCAACAGGTATTGTTGGTAACTCAACCAAACCACTACTGGGGTCAATTTCAGGTGTGATTAGCTCAATAGTACCGCTCAAAGTTGGATTTGTTTGCGAAATCGCGGTGATGTCGCTTGTGGGAACTTGGCTTGGATCTAAATCAAAGCTTAAGCCTTGGAGGTCTTCTCGACTAAGTGGTGCGATACCATAAATACCAGTAGCCTTAATTGCAATTCTGCCACCACTGCCACTAAATGCGTTAGCAGTGATATCACTATTTTCATTAGGAACCGCAACAATAAAGCCCGATGGAGCATTAATTGTGATATTACCGCCGCTACCGTTTTTAGCAGCTGTAGTAGTTATTGCGCTGCCGTTACGCATCAATATTAAATCTCGCACCTGTAAATTAATATCCCCACCTCTACCTGATGCTGTTGTACCTACAAGTTTTCCGATGCTATCCAGCTTGATATCATCCGCCTCGACTCTTAGTGAGCCTGCACTCCCAGTTCCTTGACTACTCACAGTTACTTCAGCCCCATCCTGGACAAGCAACTGCTTAGTAGTAATTGTTAAGTCCCCTCCCTTAGCTGTGGAAGTCTCAGATGTATTAGCAAACAATCCACTAGCAGAACCTGCTCCACTAAAATTATCCTCAGGATTGAGGATACGATCAAAATAGGTTGGGTCTTTGCCAGATAGCTTGATGCTGTCATTAGCATTGACAGTAATGTTACCTGCTTTACCACCACTAAGGCTGGTGGTGAGAATTTGTCCACCATTAATAGCTTCCAAAGTATTAGCATTGAGAATAATGTTGCCGCCATCCCTTTGATCCAGCGTACTGACACTCAATTGAGCGCCATTAGTAACAGAAAGCGAACCTGTTGGGACATTAACTATAACACTACCTCCTTGACCTTCGGCATCACGTAGCACCCGGCTATAAGCACCACTGGGAACTCCATCGATACCTACCCCATCAAACCAAACGCGATCGCGGGCATTGATAGTCACATTGCCTGCATCTCCTTTGCCGTCAGTGCTAACTGTCAATAATGCGCCCTTAGTAACAGTAAACTGACCTGCCGTAATGTCAATACCGCCTCCCTTGCCTTCCGCTGTACTTTCAACCCTGCTGGCGGCGTTGCTAGACAATCCATAAGGATCTTCTCCTATAAAGGACACTAAATCACGGGCATTAATTAGCACTTTCCCAGCATTACCCTGCCCTTGAGTGCTGGCAATCAGTCCAGCGCCACTGGTGATAAAAAGCGACCCAGTTGTGATATTGATATTCCCACCATCACCTATACCTCCGTCAGACACCTGGCTAATTGCTCCGCTGGTAAATCTACGAGGTCCACGAGGAGAAGATGGTAAAGGTATCAATTCACTATCTAAGCCTCTCCTACTAGGGAATCCTATCCCATCAAAAGAAACGCGATCGCTAGCAACGATATTTATATTGCCTGCATTTCCTTGTGCTATTAAGTTGGAGGTACTTAACTGAGAACCACCAGTAACAAAAAGTGATCCAGTTGTAATTTTGACATTTCCACCCTTGCCTTCGGCTCTAAACTGCAAGTCATTGTTAATAAAGCTTTTATCCCTGAGACTGACTGTTCCTGTGGCGTTAATTACAATATCTCCTGCTTGAGAGTCAGCAGAACCTAACCCAGAATCTATCCCTGCCAGCAGTCCACTTCCTGCCGTAATATTCAAGTCTTGGACATTGATGGCAATATTTCCACCATTGGCAGCACGGACGTTCAGTTGAGCGCCATTGCTTAATGAGAGTGACTTCGCTTTGATGCTAATGATACCACCATTGCCAAATCGCGAATAGGATTGGATATCACCTGTAGTGACGCTGCCAGTAGCATCAAGAGTAACTGCACCAGCATTACCATATCTAGAAAAGGAATATAGAGTACCTGCCGTAGTATCAATGCTTCCCGTAGTGCTAGTGAGGGAAATATTGCCACTATTTTTGACTGGACTATCTAGTCCTATTCTATGGGAGCGAATTTGTGCAGTAGTAATATCGTTGCGAGCCTTCAGAGTAATCGTTCCGCCATTGCCAGAATTAACACTTCTAGCATTTAGAGTACCTGTAGTATTAATAGCTCCTGCTGTACTGGTTAAGGAAATATTACCGGCATCAGCTCCACTTATACCTGAAAAAGAAGAATTAGTGGATGTGAAAGTAGATATGTCAGCAGTAGAAATATCATTCTCAGCCTTAAGAGTAACTGTCCCACCATTACCACCAAGAACATTACCTTCAGTATTCAAAGTATCACTTAGTGTAATGCTACTACGAGAATCAATAGTTACTGAGCCAGCATTTTGAAAACGCAGATTACTAGTAGTATCAATGGCTCCAACGTTAATGGCTCCACCTACTAGAAATGTATTAGGTTCATACTGATTAGTTAAAAATACAACTCCTCCAGAATTAGTAATACTGCCAACAGCAATATTTGCACTTGTTGAAGTTCCATTAGTACTGGCTCCATTAGAGATAGCAATACTACCTGTGATTCCAGGATTACCGAAAGCAGTAGTTCCGGCTCGAATATCGAGGGTAGGTTGGGTATTACCGTTAATGGAAACAATACTTACTCCATCTGAGAGCCGAAGATCCTCAATAATGGAATTGAAGAGTGTATCTCGACCCGTAATTGTAATATTACCTGGAATATTTACACTACCGCCTGCCAAAATATGTAGTGAGGCTCCCTTGTAGCTGTTGAAAGTGATATCTCCACTAGCTTTAATAATAGGGTCGTAAAGACTAAACAAACTCCCTAACTTGCCATCCAACTGTTCAATCCGAAAATTTCCCTCAGTTGTGTAGTGAGCATCACCTGCCACTGTGTTAGCAGAACGCAGCACCATATTTCCACCTGAAAACAAACCACTATTTAGATGATTTAAGGTAAAAATATCAATTGCTTGACTTCCTTGTATAACTAGCTGATTACCAGCCTTTGCAATCAAAGGATTCTCTGTACTATCTCTTAAACGCACTGTATCTGAAGCTTGTAAGGTCAAACTTTCCCCTGCCTGTAGTTGACCTTGTAAATCTAAGTTACCCGCTGCTAGCGTTAAATTTTGCCCTACTACTAAATTCCCAGAATTAACAATTGTACCTGAATTATTCGTTCCCAATTGCAAACCCGAGGGAACACTGACAGTCAATAGTGGTGTTGTTTCGGGCTTAGTTGCACTAAATTCTATGTCATCAGAAAACTTCAGGCTGTTAGCTGTACTTACTACAAGTGAACCGCCTATATCCAAGCTAGTATTTGAGCCAAAAATAATCCCATTTGGATTAATCAAAAACAGGTTGGCACTACCATTAGCCCTAATTAAGCCATCAATATTAGAAGTTAACCCACCTGTGACCCGACTGATAATATTTTGAATATCCGCAGCATTATTAAAGAAAGCAGTACCGCCATTAGGAACAGAAAATTCTCCAAAGCTGTGAAACAAATTACTTCCTGCTTGCGTTCCTCCGTTGATATTGAGGGTGTTGCCATCTGGTGTAACTACGGAATTATTCGGCAAGGTGGTATCCGGGGTAATTTGGGCAAAAACACGCTCTGGCAAGGAAGCAATTAACACACCTGCTATGACAAACTTGCTACACCAACACCGCCAATCTTGAGCTATTCCTGACATAGTACCCCCAATAAATGAGTAACTGGTACATCACATTTATTTTTCCAACTTGTAATGCTGTACAATTGGCTCTTTGGCAAGGTCTTGTAAGCCAACTGCATTTAATAAGTCAACCCAATCTTTATTAATACTTGCATTCTGCGGATTGAGGCGGCGCAGTTGACCTAAATTAGTTAAAGCATCGTACCAAATATTATTAGCACTATAAGCAATATAGTCCCTTGGTTTTACTGTTTTTAATTGACTATCAAGAGCCTGAGTCAGCGTCTGCCTTTGCACAAACCCATCTACATAAAAATTATCAGATGTTTTTTCCGTATCGCCACAATAAATATGAAAGTACCAGTGATATGTTTTATCTGCTTTTAAAGAGTATTGCGGTTGTAATGGTGGACTAATACTGATAATACCGGATTTTCCAGATAGGGTAAGAGGTCTTCGGTAAACATTCTGTACTTTTCTACCATCCTGTGTATGTAACACGAATTCTGCCGATCGCGCGGTTTCAGGCAGTTCAGGAACATAAAACCAAAAAGTTGGATATTCTGCAACTGTTGATGCTAAGAATGATTCCCCAACCTCACCCGGTACTAAAGCAGTAAGACCTGTGAGGGAGCTAGGACATTCAGGATTACGCCCAGCCCCTGCTCTGCGCCGACCTGTAGGAGCGCCGTTTCTGGGCAATTTCGGTTGTTTGAAGGATTGTTGGGGGGAATTTTTAATAGTGTTTGGATTAAGAATTTGTGCTTGTACAGATTCTGAGTAGTTCATGATACTAATCAATAGCATAGGAATTACGTAAGCAATTTGAATCGATTGGTATAATTTATCAATCATAATTAAAAATTCAATTGTTTTTTACTGCTAAAATGTAACCTTCTAAAGCAAAAGACTACCGCGTTCTGGATTGTATTTCTCAATTTCTGACAAATATATATTAAAAGCTCTTGCTATTGAGGTCGAGCTAAGAAGCAAAACATTTATTTCATCAAATGAGGTTTGATTCATCTAGCACTCCAAAGGTTTGCTTCCCTCTACCTATATATCTCGTTTCAGGAGGGGGGTTTGACGCAAAACTCGGTTTTTTGTTACAAAACTTTATAATTTGATATAGCAGTCCTAAATGGGTGCCCACCGAGATTAATACATTAGGTTACCCAAAGGCTGCCTTGTTTACCTTCTGCATTGCTTTAGTTGCCTACAACGTACTATCTGCGGTTAAAGCCGCTTTGAGAAGTGTTCATGGAACCGAGAAGATAGAAGCCGAAATTTCCAGCTATTATCTAGCTGACGAAATTAAGGGTACTTACAGGGGGATGATGATTGCGATTCCCACCGAAGAGTGGCATGTTTTTCAGAACATGACCTTCATCCAATTATCGCAAATCCTTAAACATCTAGCAGGTAAAGTCCAACTGAGAGCTTTTCGCCGTCATCCGCGAGGTCCCAAAAAACCTCTGCCAAAACGAACCCCTATCAGATACGACCTTTATGCCGCTATTAGTGGAAAATACTTAAATGCGCTTCTTAGTAGATGAATGTACCGGGTCAACAGTTGCCTAACAATCACGTTATTTTCATTCCGCAAGAATCCTTATTACTTGTTCCCTTAAGCGCACTGCAAGACAAAAATGGCAAATACCTAATTGAGAAGCACACTATTTTGACGCTGCCCTCAATTCAAGTGCTTTCTTTAACACGTACTTTAAAACAGCAAAGAAAAAACAGGGAAGAAAGAGAAAATTCCTCAATCATTAACCCTCAATCCGATGCTTTGATTGTGGGCAATCCAATCATGCCCAAAATATATAATAAACCAGGACAGGCACCTAAACAATGACTCAAATGGCACCGCTTGGTACTACTGGTTTGAGTTAACAGGTAGTACTGTTGATAGTTATTGCAATTTTAGGAGAACTGCTATCTTTGAATAGTTTATTGAAAAGGGTTTACAATTTTAAGCTGCTTAGAAACTACTAAACCATTATGCATATCTTCAGAGTAGAGAACAGATGCACCATAAATTAAAGCACTTGCTACAATCAAACCATCCCAAAAAGAAAATCCATACTGGCTCCGAAGCTCACTAGCTTGTATTAAGGTATCTGAGGTTAAAACCGCAACATCACAACCTTGTTCAAATCCTTGAATTACCTCACGAATCTGCTCTTCATTAAACGCAGCTTTCTTAATAAGATTTGTACAAACCTCATTCACTACTTGTGTACTCACCACTAAATTTGGTTGCTGTAAGACGTTTGCTGCCAACTGGCGTTTTCTCAAACGCTCTTCGGCAGAAATTCGCATATCATCAATTAACCAGTACAGCCAAACATTAGAATCTACAAAACATTGCGACCCGTTCATAGCTATCTTTCGTTTGCCTCTTCGCTAGTTAAGAGATTTTCAACTTTAACTGGATTACTAGCAAGTTCAGCCAAAAAGCCAGTATCAACAATTCTCTTTTTCTTTTCTTTTTTAACAACGACAACTTTGACAGTTTCAGCATCTATAATATCGTTTTGATAAGCTTCGGGAATCTTAATTATTCCATCCTTAACTGTAACTTTAAATTCAATAGACTGCATTTTTTTGTTTCTCCATCAAAGGTAATATTGTTTAGACTTATAATCACACCACACAGACGGATTAGGATAATTGAGCAATATAGCTTTTAATACGTAATTATAACACAAATTTACTAAGATAGTATATCTTTGAGGATAAAGAAATTTTTTGTAAGCGCAAATATAGAGATAAATTGATAAAAGAATTACATATCATTTAACTACGCTCATACCCGCCTGTGAACTGTAAGTCCAAGGCTAATAGCTCGATCAATACAGAAATTATCATATATTTCTAGAAATAATTTTTGAATCGGCAAATTTCTTGTTGATTGCTAAGGTTATTAAGGATTTTCAACTGCTCCAAGAGCTTTTAATGTTTCTTTCTGTTGTTAAACCCTCGACACAGAAATTGATGAACAAAAAATACCTAAAAAGGCACAAAGTCAACAGCTTAGGTGCAAGCTAAGGCAGCTTTTGATGTAGCACACTGTCAGAATTTACTTCGCTTTGAAGAATTGGAAAGGCAAAGAAAGGAATGGGAAAGGCAAAGGGAGGAAAGAAAGCGTTAAAGGGAACAGATAAAAATGTCTTCTTAAAAGAGCCGCACCCAAACAGTTTCTATATAATGTCTAGTAAACTGTTTATACTGCAAACGGGTAAAATCGAAACTTCTGTCATGAGTAGCGAACGTAAACGCAGCTTTCCCGCTTTCTTAGCATCTTAAGGATTTTGATTTTATTAAAAAGTAAAGTTCTGACCCGTTGTTAGTATAATAATAATTAAAAAGTTAATTATTTTGTACCGCTAAGGTGTACTCTTCTAAACCAAAAAACTATCGCTATTTGGGTAATTAGCAACGCTAATACTGAAGGGATAAATGGTATCCACCCAGCTAGCATAAAAATGCCAAAACATAACCCAAAGAGTACCAAAAGCATTACAGTAACTGCCAATCCAAGGTGCAGTGGTTTTGTAAAGTACCACACTGTGATACCTCCTATTAATGACCATCCCCATACCCAAAGTGCTTCTACCCATCCAGGCAACCACCATAATAAAGGCCTACCGTCTAAAACTGCGCTGAGGATTTGACTTACCATCTGCGCTTGCACGAACACTCCTGGTACTTCCTTTTGATTGGGTTTTGCAGCAGCACTGAAAGGTGTTTTCCAAAAATCATTGGTATCTGTAGAGCTAGAAAGACCGATGAGGATAACGCGGTCTTTAAGCAATTGCACTGATTCTAATGGTATTTTTTCATCTAACACATCTGTCAAATTAACTTGCTGGGCAATTTTTTCAACAGAAGGCAAAGAACGGTAATTCAATAACAGTTGATAACCGGATGCATCCAGTTTTTGATAACCACTACTGTGTTCCTTTAATTGCGGAAACACAACATCACCAATCTGCAAATAATCTTCTTTTGTCACATCTGATGTTTTGCCTTCTTTGTCTAAATAATGAAGTGCTAGTTGTAAACTAAATGCGTATTCTGCGGGACATAGGGATTTTGGGGGAGGAGTCAAATGCAAAAGCTGCCGACGAGCAGTGTTGTCATCGTCTGCAACAAAATCACTAAAGCTTAAGCGTTTTTGTGAAACTCCAGAAGGTGGTGGAATACCAGCAGTATTACCATCATCATCAGTAGTAGCAACTTTACACACAAAAAGGAAACGACTATCTTGCTCAAAAAGAGTCGCTAAATTTGGATATTTTGGATCTACACCACCGTCACGATAAATATCTAAGCCGATAGTTCGTGGTTGGTACTTATTTAGTTTCTCTAATAGTTGGGCAAGTGCTTGGTCAGATAACGACCACCGCATTTGCATTCCTTGATTGATTTGGTATTGGATATCACCTTGGTCAATAGTGATAATTAAAAGACGCTGGTCAGGCTTTTCGGTGACAAGTTGCGATCGCATCTGGATAAAATGGTCGAAAGCCTGTAACTCCGACGTTTGCAGATAACCCCAGTACCGCACCCACATAAGCAAAGTTGTCACCACCAAGCTGATCAGCAATATTGCCAAAACACTTTTAAGGGTGATCATCTTTCGCAGTTGCCAAGTCATTGGCACTTCTAGCGGATTTTGGCAAATTATTGGCAACCAAGTTGCACAAGGATATTTATCTTCTATTCCTTCTAGCCTTTTTCGCGCCTCCCGTAGGGCAGAGTATAAAGGCTTTCCACTAGAAAATTCTGTTAAAAAGTGTCTTAAAAATTCCTGCGCTACAAAGTCTGGAACTGGTTCCCGCATGACAATCACTTGAGGAATGTGTAAATCCTCTAACGCTTGCGCTAAACCTAAGCCATCGCAGGAATTGAAAATTGCCAATTGTAAACCATTCTCAATAGCTTTTTTGAGTCCATGTTTTAATTTGTCCAGAGTAATTGTTGTAGTTTGATTTATTTGTAACACTCCTGTTTCTTTGCTATAACTATGTCCAGCAAAAAACAGGATGCTCCAACCTTTTTCCCAAAGTTCATTACTTAATTCTTTTCGTTGTGGTTCAATTAAAAAATTTATTTTAGCTTGGTTTGATAATTTTTCTAAAAAAGACTTATCCTTACTAATATCAATGCCTTTGCTATTACCAAAAATAGCTAAAATCTTGACTTTAGTGTCTTTGGTATATATTTTATTTAATCGTTGTACCTCCAATGAACTAAGTGCAACTTCAGCATTTGGGTAATCTTCAAAAAAGTTCCACAAATGCCAAGGAAGTCGCCGCAATAAATTATCACAAGTCGCAATCATAAAACGAATTTCTTCATTCGGATGCAATTGCGTACGTAATTTTTGATCTATTTTCTGAAACTGCGGAGAGTTAAGCCAAGCGTTAATTTTAGATGATAATTGCTGACACAAATCATTAAATTCAATTTCCGAAACATTTGTGACATCAGTATCTTCAACTTCAAGTCTTACACACCAACCATAAAGACGGTAAAGGGCTGAGTATAGTATTTGCCAATTGCGATAAAGTTGAGCAATATCTGGCGCTGGTGGTAAACTACCGCGAAATTCCATTGCACGAGAATCATTTGGAAGCCCGAGTTTAACTGTGACATCGGGAAATCCTTTGTGCAAGTCTCCCTGACCTAAATTCAAGATAACTAACCTACCCATTACACTCCCACAAAAAACTGTCAGATGACAAAAGTTTCCTTAATTGTGAAGTCCCCATGAGACACTTGAATATTAAAGCCTTCCCCATAATAACCTCGAAAGCGTTTTAATTGAACAAAGTTATCACTAGTTCGTGATATAACTTCTTGAATATTTTCTCCTGATTCTGATAGCAAATTCAGTCTTAGGTTAGATGGCAAATAATTTTTTCCACCTATCGGATGCAACTGTACTAGTATTTCTACTTTCTGCTCAGAATAGGGTGCATTCGGTTCCGTTGGTGACCCTTGGGCGATCGCCACAATCAGCACCACTGATTGATTTCCCAGTTGTAATCCCAAGTCTATGATTTTTGCTCGTGCCACATTAGCTTCACGCTCTGATGAAACACTTCTGAAGGCAAACTTTTTCTCATTTATACCGCCAAAAATTTCTTCTAAAGCTACCCAACTCGTTTCAAAGAGATTCTCCAACCAATGACTTAAATTTACTGGGGTTTTAACTGGTTCACATTGCTTAATTTGATGCAGATGTGACAGTAAATTATCCAATGGTTTCAATTCACTCAGAAATATCTCACCGCTATTAGTTATTGTTTTAACAAAACCAAGTATTGTAGCTGTTTTGAAAGATTCGCCCAATAGCACAGCTACATAGCCAATTCTGTTTCCAGATACTTCTTGAGGAACGAAAACTGTTTGTGATGAAGGTGACACTGGACGACACTCTAATTTCCCCAAATCTCGAACTTGTAAATCAGCAACATCCATAAGTCCTTGCATTAGAGGGTTATAACTCAAACTATTTTCCCAGTCAGTTTCCCAACCTATGCAACGCAGATAAAATTTTACCGCAGCCACCGCTAAAGTATTAAGATATACCTGTTGACCTTTATGGGGATTGGTATGTTTGCGGCGGAATTTTTCTGCTAAAGTGCGAGCTTCTAAACCCAAAGGTACAGTGAAAGTTAAAGATTTTGATACGCTCTGCATGATTTTTTACCCTTCTGCTTTAAAGTGCATAGTCTTGGCAATAAGTTTTAATTTTCTCTGCTAGCTTATCTAAACATCGATAATAAAATTGGCTAACTGTAGAAATGTTTAAATTGTATTCTGTGGCTATTTCTTTCCATGATTTACCCAAAATTCTTTGTTGAGCTAAAGCTTGAAAGTTAGCTTGGGGATATTCTCTTATATGTTCTTTTTTAAAAATATCTTCTGGATCTGATTCTATACATTCAATCAAAATTTCTGTGAGGTTTTTTGATTCTTCAAGAGGGACAAGATTATTTAGGTGAGCATCCGTAATATTTGTAATGTGTTGCTGACCAAAAAATTTTTGAACTGCTTCTCTGAAAAATCGCCGTTCTAAAAGAAAATTAACCCATGTCATTACTGAAGCCCGCTCTGGATTATACTTATCAATGTTTTGACAAATATATAGTAAAAGCTCTTGTAAAGCTTCATTATAAATATCTTCATACACATCTAGTGAAAATTGACTCCTTTGCGGATGATGAAGCCTACCTGATTGCACAATAGTATTAACTAGTTTTGTTAGAGCTAGCTGTCGTTGTTCCGTTAAATTTGGATATTGCTGTGCTGTTGTAGCCAACTGTTGCAGCAAAATATCTACTTTATCAATCAAGGTTGGATTCATAGGCGCTCCAAAGGTTTGCTTTCCCTCCATATCTTTAAATATGGTTTCATCAGGTGAGTTTTACACAAACCTCGGTTTTTTGTTACAAAACTTTATATTTTGGTAACAGCTATGTATCCTCATAAATAAATTTAGCTGTCCTTGCCTAGGCTGTTGATTCTGTAATATAATTGCCAGTCAGACTTCATGCAAAAAATGTGTTGGAAGTAGGGTGCGTTTAAGCGTCAGCGTAACGCACCGCTTTCTGATTAACGGTGCGTTACGGCAAATAATTTCTGCTTTTGGTTTTGATATTGTCGTGCCGTAACGCACCCTACTAATTTAAACATCAAAATTGTATGATTGGTCTTGGACAGAATTCTAACAAAATCAACAGCCTAGTCCTTGCCTACATAATTATTCTTTCTACTTGGCGATCGCAGATAGGATTCTGCCTGCATCATATACAACTTAGCGTATGTGCCTTTCTTACCTATTAGTACGTCATGCGTGCCATATTCTATAATTCGCCCATCTGACAATACTGCGATCGCATCAGCCATTCGCACTGTGCTAAAGCGATGTGAGATTAAAAAGCTAGTACGCTCCGACATCAAATCGGCAAAATGATTGTATAGTTCATACTCAGCTTGTGCATCCAGCGCAGCGGTTGGTTCATCCAAAATGAGTAAATCCGCCTCCCGCACAAACATCCGTGCAGTTGCTACCCTTTGCCATTGACCACCTGACAAATCAATACCTTGTCCTTCTTCGGCAAACATCCGGCTTAATTCTGTCTCATAATCCTGCGGTAACCGCATAATATCATCATGGACGCTTGCTTGCTGTGCTGCCTGCTGTATCCATTTTTTATCTTCAATTTTAGCTAGATTCCCTAACCCAATATTCTCATGCACCGTTAAATCGTAGCGCATAAAGTCTTGAAAAATAGTGCCAATCCGTTGGCGAAATTCAGCTGGGTCAAATTTGCGAATATCAATCCCATCCCACAAAATCTGACCATCAGAAGGATCGTATAGCCGAGTTAGTAACTTCACTAAAGTTGTTTTACCAGCACCATTAAGCCCAACTAAAGCCAGACAGCTGCCAGCCGGAATTTTCAAATTGACATCGTGTAGTATCCAGGGCTGTTGGTCGCTATAGCGAAAAGAAACATGACGCAATTCCAGCCCAGATGAAAGCTTTGGTACTGGCTGCGTAACTGGTGCAACAGGTAATGCAGGTGGTAATGCTAGTAGGTCTTGAAAATAGGAATGAAAAAGTACGCTCTCACTCAGACCTGCAACTGCAAAAATGAATCGACTTAACGCATCTTGAACTGAGCTAACCGCATTCACGTATAGCGTAATGTCGCCCAGTGTAAGTCGTCTGCCAAATGCAGCAAAAACAACAATCATAAAAGCTACACTTGCTACAACACTAGATAAAATGCTTAAGCCCAACTCCCAGCGTAATTCGCGCTGTTGTTGTTTGCGCTCCGCTTGGTGAACTCTTTTGTATAAATTCAGCAGTTTATGAAGAAAATATTGCCCTAGTCCAAAAAGGCGCACTTCCTTTGCCGCCTGTGTGCTAGCAAGCAAAAAGCTGTAATAATACTTACGCCGTTCCATGGGGCTGAGTTCAAATGCGAGTCCAAACCGTTGCTGTCCTAATTTCAACTGGACAAATAGTTGGGGTAAAGCCGCAAACAGAACCAGATTAGCCAAAAACAAATTGAACGAAAACAAGACACCAACAAAACTTAATAAAGTGACTAAGCTCTGGATAAACTCTGTCAAAATTTGTAATGTCTGACTGGAACTTTGCTCTGCACCTTGTTGAGCAAGTTGAATCTTGTCATAAACTTGCGGGTTTTCAAAATGGGAAATTCCCTGAAATTGATTAATCTTTTGGTAAACAGTTGACTGAATTAGCACTGTTAACCGCCGTCCCAATTCAGCATTTAAATAACGGCTGAGATGGGGTAGCATTGCTGTGGCAACCATTAATACTGCTTGTGTCAGAAGCAACCAGATCAGTTGCTCTTTTGTCAACCTGCCACCAACAAGTAGTTGTGTTAACCAATCAAGTAATACTTTGGTTACCCAAGCGTTTGCCAAGGGAATTAGTCCTTGCAAAATTGTAAGCAACAGGGTTCCTATGCAAGCTGCTGGATACGCTTGCCAGACTAGCTTAAGCATCTGGGATATAGATTGCAAAAATCGCGGCTTAAGCTTCATCGCATATTCCCTTGAGTTGCTGTACGGAATCTACATCTAAGTGGCGTGGTAAATTCATTAGGGTTATACCCGTTATTGCAGATAAAGGTATCGGTCCTACTGTTAGAGAGTCCATACTGATTAGCCCATCTCCGCGCACAAAGCAGTGGTTTTCTGGCACTGTCCAGACTAAATTGCCGTCAGCGTCACAGCGCGAGCGCAGTACTGTTTGCATAAACTCATGTAAGCTCGATATCGGTATACATACAGTGTCTCCAGGCAAGCCAATAATGCGTTTAATAAATTTGCTATAGTTTGGCTCAAGTGGAAGATCTTCAAGCTCAGACTCACTAAGGCTCTCTAATGCAAAATCTGGCTCGCTGATAGTGTCAATATCTACAAATAATTCCGGAGAAGACGATGATTCTAAGTGGTTGAGCGTGCCAATGACAATTTGTCCTTTACGCAGCCAAAGACGCGGTAGGAGATTAAGGCTGAGTAAGCGATCGCCCTCCCTCAGTGTTGGGTACATGCTGCTACCATGTACAGTAGCGATCGTGAAATTGAATCGGAGAAAAGCAATTATTCCCAAACACCCAATAAGTAAAATGGTTATTAACTGTATCCACATGAGTATACTCCGTTTCTGAGAAAAACCTCTAGGGTTTGCAAACCTTAGAGGTCTGAACTTAGGAAATACCCCAAAAAGTGTTTGTTCGCACTCGGCTAATCCACAGTTGTAGAATCAATTCTGATTGCAAGTGAGGTGCTATCCCTCACATCAAGTTAGTTCAGGTACTGTGCAAGCCACTCTTCAAGACTACTAGCAATTGATGTAATAGTAGGATGTTTTACATACATTCCAGTTGCAGCATCGCTCTTTACACAGTCTTTGGTAATTTACACATGATGGAGAACAGGTTCTCAAGCAATAAGCTGTGGCGCGCTCCTCTAGCAGAATGTGGCTTAGTAGTTTATCAGCCACTTTTGTCAGAATTGTATTCGTTAGATTGTTCATAATTTTTGCCTCCTTGATCTGAGGAGGTGCATCGAACGCTCTTAATGATTCCTAGCAGGCTCTACGGTAGTTGTAGCATCGACAAGGAGAAGGAAGTATAGTTTTGAAACATCTCCGACAACGTTTATAGCCGTCAATGCATTTTCCACAAATTGGCCACGTCGGACAAATAGTTGGAAGTGGAGCTGCTGCTGCGTTCTCCTCTAACAGAATAAGGTTCAATAGTTTGTCAGCGATATTAGCGATCGCACCAGATGTTTGAGTAAGGTTAGTCACTTTCGTCAAAATTGTGTTCGTTAGGTTGTTCATCGTTGTTATCTCCTTTTTTTACTTCACTACATCAAACCCTATATGCACAGATTTCTTCAAAAGGGGGATAGCAACCTACTGCGGGGAAGCTCGCGCAGCATGTTCTACATGTGTGCTTCAATATGTGGTAATCTTTAGTTTTTCGACAGCTACCGCAAATTTTGCGGCACACTTGTGCTGCTACATCATCTTTCGGTAGAACATAACTCAGTAGATTGTCGGCTGCATTCACTATGACACCACCAGATTCTTCAGTGAAATCAGCCAGATTCGTAAAAAATGTCTTCATTAGTTTATTCATTATTCTTGACTCGTTTTTGGCTTTGTACTCATGAATTGCATTTTAATCTTTAAATTAGACCTCTAGAGTCTATGAAACCCTAGAGATCTAAAATTGGAAAACACTCTTTAGGTGATACCAAATCTCTAAAAACTGATTAGAGCTTTGGAAGAGGAGTTAGCTCTAGCAGCGCTTCCACACGTCACGGCAAGGATACCCTGCACAGCATCTTCTACATTTTCTATAGCCTGGATATACATATCCACATCCATCGCATTTATAAGTCCAGCAAACAGCGGCTGCATCATCTTTCAGTAGAACGTAGCTCATTAACTTGTCGGCTGCATTCACAATGGTACTAGGTGCTTCAGCAAAGTTAGCCACATTTGTGAAAAGTTTGGTCATTAGTTTGTTCATGATTTTTGTCTCCTTTTTGAGTTCAATACATCAAGTGATACATTTACAGAGAAATCGATCCATAACTTGAAATCAATTTGTTAAACCATAGGCTTACCTCCTTTTATCCGCTAAAAAATCTACACCGTTGCCCAAGCACGTGCTAATTGCTCCTCCCAATTGGGTTCAAATACACCAGCAGCCTCTACATAGCTGTCTTGGTTGAGGATGCAGTAGGAGGGGGTAGCATCGGCTTTATAATCCCGGGCAAACGAATTACTCTCGCTGGGAGCAACTAGAATAGGTAGCACTACATTGTGTTTTGCTACAAATGCTGCCGTTTCCGCTTTGTCTCCATCAGTATTGACAAGCAACAGTTCCACACCAGCATGTTCGGCTTTCGCAGCAAGAGCGTTCAATTTTGGTATTTTTTCTAGGCACGGACTGCAATGAGGCGAAATAAAAATAAATGAAACTGCCTTCCGTGCATAGTCAGCTAAAGTCACAGTTTCACCTGTTAGTGTCTCGGCTTGGAAATCAGGTGCTAGACTGCCTTTTTCCAACCCTATATCCATGTCGCTAAAAGCTGACAGTTGTGTTGATATACGATTGAATCGGCGAATCAGAGCAATAGTTAATAATAGATTTAGCAACACAACAATCCATAGTAAAACCAAATTAGTAACCAAAATGGATGGCATATATTCTTACATCTCCTTACATTTTACTTGAGTCGTTAGTTTGTTTGAAATAAACGGTAAATTTCACTTAATTGCGCCCAAAACAGAACAAATATAAAAGCTATTAATCCTGTAATTCCTAGATCCAAAGGCGCAAGTGTTACATTAACTTCAGACTTTGTAGCTAGCCAGCCACCTCCACAGGAACACAGCAAAAAGCCAAAATTACGTAATAAATCTATTTGTGAGATAGGATGCTGGCTAGTTCCGAAGCAATTACACCTTGTTTGAATATTGCGAATTAATACCGAAGCGAAGGCAATCGAGAAAATGACTAACATAATTGAAGCTAAGTAGAAAGCAATTACCTGCCACTTAAACAAAAAAAGTACGATCAATAATTCGTTGATTAAGACAATTACCGCAGCCCATTTAGTAAATGACTTGGGCAAGAGTTGAAAGTCATTTATAGTAACAACGTACTGCGAGAAACTCCTAAGCTTGGAGAGAAACGATATCAAAAATAAAAAGCCCACTACAATTTTGCAAAAAGCTAACAGATATATGTAATGCATCTGTCCTCTTCTCTAAGTTGAGTTTATTGACTATATTAAAAACTATTTGCAGAAAAAGATTACTTGAGATAAGGTTATTTATACCGTGAGAAGGTGTCAAGTACTGATTCTGCTTTTTCACAATAATTCCAGCTTGTACAACTGCATTGGAGGTATGGGATTAAGGCGTGCTAATTAGTGTCAGCATTAAACTTATTTTTTCCCTCTTAGATGAAGTTATTTGGAACTGGATTAGCTTTGTTGTCTAATCACATTTCTATTTTGTGATATTCAATCTATTATTTCAAGGGTTAAAAGTGACTTTTTTATGCATAAGTTAATGACTTATGTTTTAATTTTTAAAATATTTTATATTCAAAAACAAAGTGACTTTCGCCTAACAAATGAAAGCGCAGTAGCGTTTAACACTTAGGCTATGTCTTTGATGGTAGATAGTGCTGTTTTTATCTTTTCACTCCACCAAAAGCCTGAAAACCACACTTCTGACCTGTTTATCAGATTATTGTGAAGTTATGCAATGAATTGTAGAATTGCTGGACTTTTGACTCCGATAAGTAAGCAGATGCAGGTTATCTATGAAGTGATAAGCGATCGCGTTATCGTTTACCTGTTATCCAGAAGGCCAAGAAAAGAACTAGCAAAAAGCGCTGCTTGGGTGCGATCGCGTAAGTTCAATCGATTTAGGATACTAGTAACATGGTTTTTCACAGTTCTTTCTGAAATGTAAAGTCCTTGTGCAATTTCACGATTGTTCGCTCCACAAGCAATTAATCGCAACACCTCCCGCTCTCTGGGAGATAAATTTCCTAATTCAGGTGGGATGGTTGAATGAAGGCAATGAGACGTACTTTGGTGTACCAACGCTTTTTCAAAAAGTCCGGGTCCGAGATGAGTATAGCCTTGGTGAACCGCCCGAATTGCGATCGCTAAATCCTCCAAAGGCGTATCTTTGAGCAAATACCCCTTAGCTCCAAAGCGCATTGCCTGGGATACATATTCATCATTATCAAATGTGGTCAAAATTAGAACCTGCGGTCTCGGAAAGCGTTGGCAAATTTGTTCAGTTGCCGCTACACCATCCATTACAGGCATCCGCACATCCAGCAACACTACATCCGGTTGTAGCGATGTTTCCTGTAGAGACTCAATGACATCCAATGCCTGTTGACCATTTTCGGCTTCTCCAACTACCTGTAGGTCTGGTTTCGACTCTAGCAAGCTCTTAAGTCCGTGACGAATAATAATTTGGTCGTCTACCAACAACAAGTGAATCATAGTAGAAATTTCGCAAGTGGAATATCAACATTTATACGGCAACCCGTTCCTATTTCACTTACTAACTTGAAGTGACCTCCCAGAGCGACCGTTCTTTCTCGCATTCCCTGCAACCCAAAACCTGTTGTGTTTTGTTCTGGATTGAAACCTCTACCATTATCTTCAATTAGTAAATGTAAGTATTCAGGTGTAGTTTGCAACCCAAGGGTAACTCGTGTTGCATGACTATGTTTAGATATATTCGTTAAGGCTTCTTGGACAATGCGATAAATAACACTTTTAACTTCAGCCATCACTGGATATGTGAGGCAGATTGTGGAATCTGGGATAATATTTGTCCTTCTGCAAAAGTCTTCAGTTAGGGTGTTAAGAGCTGATTCTAGGTTTTTGCCTTGTAAAGGATCAGACCGCAGGGTTGAGACTGATTGGCGAATTTCTCTTAAAGCTACAGCTGCTAGTTGCTTGGCTTCGCTCAAAAATGCTTGGGTTTTGTCTGGGTTGGAATGACAAAATAACAGAGCATTTTCTAATTGAATACTTTGGGCAGTCAATGCATGACCCAAGGAATCATGAATTTCGTGGGCAATGCGGTTACGCTCCTGTAAAGTCGCTTGGTCTTCTATCCGTAAGGCATATTGGCGTAGCTGGTTGTGAGCCAGTCCTAGTTTTTGCCGACTTTGCCGTTCTGCCAGCAATGCATTTACCAGCATTAAAACAAACACCAACACCAATCCAAATAAAAATGCCGTATTAACAATATTAATAATAAACCAAATCCTGATTTCGTTGAGTGTTACAGGTTTGGGTTGTGTCAGTTCTAGTTGAATTGTAGAAAGATCCTTTACTGAAATTATTAGTGATAACAAGAAAGAGATAAAAACCAATCCAGTAGCTAACAATCTTCCGGTTGGTTTAAAAATTAGGCAACTGCGGATAACAACAATTAAATGAGGAGACAGAAAAGATATACGCCAACTACCCAGGGTAGTTATGAGCCAGATGATTCCCAGTTCCAGCACCGTGTAAAGCCATTTACTGGCAGTTGTACCTCTTGGCAACCGCAACCCCATTAAGCCAAATCCGACAATACAGAGTATGTTTAGCAGCCAAGAGTAAGGCAGTAAATTCGGTGTATTAGAAGATCCCAGCAACATTCCTAGGTAGGGAATATCTTCCCACGGCAGCTCACCCAGAACTGTAATTACCAATAAAATCCATTCCAAGTAGAGCAGTAAACGAAAAGGATGGGTTTTAAGTTGTAGAAGGTGGTTCACGGTGTTGACGGCTTAAGAAAAGGTTCTCAGTTCACACTTATAACTGTAGGCAATAAAATTTCTCCTCACCAGAGACTTTTGTTGCAATTTTATCCTAAGAGCTTAGTACCTTAGTCCTATTTTTTTCAGTACTTTGATACTAAAAACTTTTGGGAACTTAGATCCATGTAGCGAATATAAGCTAGCACTTATTATTTAAACATTAAACCAAGGAATAAAGTATTCAGGCAAGGCAAAAAGAATGCAAACTTTACCGTTGAGTCAATTGAAGAAGTTAAATCCCTGGATTTTCGGACTGCTTATGGTCGGAGCTTTGGGAACCGTCACGACAGTTTACCTCAAGACCCAAGAAACTAACTCCAAGCAAGATATAACTACCCAAACAATGTTAGTGCAAACCAAAGATTGGGTAGACCAAATCCAAGCTAACGGGGTAGCACAGGCAGTACAAAAAATCAACCTTAGCCCTGAAGACTCTGGCCGCATTGCCAAACTTTTTGTGACAGAGGGCGATCGCGTTGCTAAAGGACAAATTATTGCTCGCATGAATAGTGAGCGAGTCCAGACCCAGGTCAACCAGTATCAAGCATTACTAGAAAAAGCAAAAGCTGACTTAGAACTAAAACGCTCTGGAACTCGCCCGGAAGAAATTGCTGAGACAAAAGCCAGAATCGCAACAGCTGAAGGAGCTGTAGCAGCAGCCCAAGCAAGGCTGAACCGTGCAACAGAAGAATTCAAACGCAATCAAATTATAGCTCAAGAGGGCGCAATTTCTCGAAACGCTTTTGGAGAGTTTGTTGCTAAACAACAGGAAGCCAAGGCAAACCTAGAAGCAGAACTAGCAAGACTCAAAGAACAGCGAGAGAGTTTGAATAAAGCCAAAAACGGACTACGACCTCAGGAAATAGACCAAGCAGAAGCCGAGGTAGCTCAAGCAAAAGCTCAACTGGCTTTTTATCAAAGTCAGTTTAACAACACTGTTATTCGTGCGCCTTTTGCAGGTATTATCACCCGCCGCTTTGCTCAAGAGGGAGATTTCGTTACACCCACCACATCAGCCTCTTCCAGTGAAGGAGCAACCTCCGCCTCCATTGCGGAACTCTCTAGTGGGTTAGAAATTGAAGCCAAAATTCCCGAAGCCACCATTTCTAAAATTAATCTAGGTCAAACTGTAAATATTCAAGCAGATACTTACCCCAACGAAACTTTCAAGGGACGGGTTAGTCTAATTGCACCTAGGGCAGTGCAGGAAAACAATGTTACCTCCTTTCGGGTGAAAGCAGCACTTACTACTGGGCAAGGCAAGTTGAAGTCGGGAATGAATGTGAGACTAACGTTCCTAAGTGAGCCAATTAAGAATACTTTGGTGATTCCCCTGGCTGCGGTTGTGACTCAGCCTAATGGTGAAACTGGGGTATATATTGCTGATGAACAAAATCAGGCACGATTTCAATCAATTAAGGTGAGTGCAACTAGTGGCAATCAAGTAAAAGTGTTAGAAGGTTTGAAAACAGGCGATCGCCTGTTTATCTCTCCTCCAAGCAGCGAAAAAGTTGAGGGCGTAGATACTGTTGGATTTTAGGTGTAGGAACTTAAACCATGAAACTACTTGAAAGTACTAATATGGCAGTCAAAACATTGACTGCAAATAAACTGCGTAGTGCGCTCACCATGCTTGGTATTATAATTGGCAATGCTTCTGTGATTACGATGATTGCCATTGGTCAAGGCGCACAGCAGTTTACCCAACAAAAGTTAGAGTCTTTTGGACCAAATCAACTTTCTGTCTTTCCTGGTGGTGAGAATCCGGAGGGAGTGAATACTGAAATTGCACAACTAGTTTTGGCAGATGCTGAAGTAATAGCAATGCTTGCACCCGCAGTCCGGGAAGTTGCCCCACAGATTACTAGCAATCTGCAATTTTCCCGTCAAGGACGCATCAGTAAAGTAAATGTGACAGGCGCAACATCGGGAATTCTTTACGTACGAAACCTCCGTGTTCGCCAAGGTCGTTTTTTTGACAGTATTGAACTACAGCAAAATGCCCAAGTTGTGATTTTGGGGCCAGCAGTTGCACGCAAATTATTTGGTAGCGAAAATCCTCTTGGTCAGTCAGTGCAGATGAATAACTTAAGTTTTCAAGTTATTGGCGTGATGCAAGCCAAAGGAGCTTTTATGGGTGTTAATCCTGATGAGACAGCCTATGTCCCTATTACAACTATGGCAGCTCAACTAGCAGGAAGGCGATCGCCATTAGGCATTCCCATTGACTACTTAGAACTTTCTGCTCAGGATCGAGCTAGTGTCCGAGCAGCAGCTTTCCAAACTACTAATATTCTCACCCGTAGGCGTGGTAAGAAAGACTTTATGGTTACTGCTAACAAATCGGTTCAAGATTTGGTGAGTCAGGTAACGGGAGCTTTGAGTTTGGTCTTGGCATCAATAGCAGGTATCTCCTTACTGGTTGGTGGTATTGGTATTATGAACATTATGCTAGTCTCTGTCACCGAGCGTACCCAGGAAATTGGATTGCGGAAGGCAATAGGAGCAACTGAGCAGGCAATCTTGACTCAGTTTTTAATTGAAGCCATTATTCTCTCAGTTGCAGGTGGCTTAGCGGGGACAGGTATTGGCGTGGGTAGCGCACTCATAGTTGGTATGTTGACCCCTTTGCAACCAACAGTACCTGTGGGAGCTATCTTATTGGCGGTAGGCGTTTCCGGTAGCATTGGTTTAATCTTTGGTGTTGCACCAGCGCGACAAGCTGCGCGACTCGACCCGATCACTGCGTTGAGGAGTTCTTAGCTATGATTATTCATCTCGAAAATATCACCAAAGTTTACGGTTCTTTTGAAACCACAGTCCACGCTCTTGCAGGTGTGAATTTGACTGTAGAAGCAGGAGAGTACTGTGCCATTATGGGGGCTTCTGGGTCAGGTAAGTCCACTATGATGAACATGATTGGCTGTCTAGATCGTCCTACATCTGGAAGCTACTATTTAGATAGGGTGGATGTGGCTCGTCTCGCTGATAAAGATTTGGCTTACATCCGTAACCAAAAACTGGGTTTTGTCTTTCAGCAGTTTCACCTGTTACCCCAGTTGACTGCTTTGGAGAATGTGATGCTACCGATGGTGTATGCCGACATTCCCCACCAAAAACGGCGAGATTGGGCAAGAGAGGCTCTTATACGAGTGGGGCTAGAAAAACGCCTAAACAATAAACCCAATCAGTTATCAGGTGGACAGCAACAACGAGTGGCGATCGCTCGTGCTATTGTCAATCGTCCTGTTCTCCTGCTTGCAGATGAACCCACAGGTGCATTAGACTCTCATACTACTAAAGACATCCTCAATATTTTCACCGAGTTAAATGCTAGTGGTATGACGGTAGTTGTAGTTACACATGAGTCAGAGGTTGCCCGTTGTACCCGTAGAGTTATCTGGTTTAAAGATGGGTTGGTTGTTCATCCCTATCTTGCTCCAGAGGAGTTGGGTCATGTGACTGTGGCATAACTACAATCAAACTCAGGTTTTAGACTATATTGCAAGCAATCTCTTTGCTAGTTATTAACTTAATTGATGTCAGTTGGTAATGCTTTTTAACTAAATCAAATTATATTTTTACCTAGTAATTATCAATAGCTTTAACAACTTATACTAAGACCAAATAAATGTACCATCCTACCGTAATATTTTCCATTGTAGTTGAATTGATAACCTCTTAAATTTAAAAGTGTAGTTGAGCAGTTGAACTACAGATACAGCACTTCTCCTTTGAATCAAGTACAAGATAGGGGCACACAACTTTGTATCCCTACCAACTGCTGTACTTTAGGCAACTGGGAAGTGAAATCAACAAAAAACACAAACTTTTGGAGATTAAATTCATGACTAGCAAACAATACTCTAAGCCCCAATTAATTACAGTAGGTGACGCGATTGAGGTAACACTCTGGCGTTACAGTCCAGGTTTGGTTCGGGACAGCAGATTTCTCCGTCGCTATTGGTTACGCAAATTCTGGTAGCACTAAACTTTAGTTAGGAAAAACAAAACAGGTAAGCAGTGCTTACCTGTTTTCTTTATTAATTGATAGTTCAACTTTAGGGAAATATTTGAGAGAGTATATGCTTTATCAACTATTGGCGTGACAAGGCTAAAATGTTGCAATAGGAAATGGCTACAAAGGTTGCAAATGGTGGGAAAAGTAGGGTGCGTTTAAGCGTCAGCGTAACGCACCGCTTTCTGATTAACGGTGCGTTACGGCAAATAATTTCTGCTTTTGGTTTTAATATTGTCGTGCCGTAACGCACCCTACTAATATTGCAATAGGAAATGGCTACAAAGGTTGCAAATGGTGCGAAAAGTAGATAAATCTAATGCACTATTTTAAGCTTGCCACGCCACTATATTCTTTTCACCAGATATCTAATAGTTCATAGCGATCGCATAAGTGCTTTTTAAATAGCGATCGCACTATCAGCTGCTTTTGACTACACCCTTATTAGACTGCAAACAACTTTCTAAAATCCTCTTCAAAATAATCTGTTTCACGGAAAGGCTTCTCGTCAATTTCCACCCAAGCATGGGCGCGAAATGGGTCTACAGCTACTCCCACACACCAGGTTGCTGATAAACGTTTGGTTAGAGCAAAAAGCACAAAAGCCAATGATAATTCCAAGCAAGCTACTCTTCCTGAAAAGAAAAAACTAGATTTGCGGACTGCTGCCCAAGCAATATTTGCCTCATCAATGCTTATTTCACGAGAGCAAAAACGCTTAAATACGTGGAGAATTTTACCAATCCTTGCCAGAGAAAAAAGGCGTAAAGCTACATAGGCAATTAATACAGTAGATAAACCTTTCAAATGCTCTACCCAACTTAAGCTCACATTAATTGGATTTAGCGCTGTTTTGATATCCATGACATTTCTTCCTATTTGCTAACAATTATGTATAGTCAAATTCTGAGTATTGATTCAGATTTTTACTCTACTTTACTACTGGCTCAAGTAATCCGACTTTAACAAGAGAAAAAACTAATTCTTCCAAATCTTTTCTAATTACATTTGGAGAATCTTGATATAATTCCAACATCTCTTTGATTGCACCTTCACATGAATCTGTCTGTTTTAGCAGCTTCCAAAAATCTGCGGCACTATCATTTAATGCATGGTAAACATTTTTTCGTAAATCTAATAACACAGCGCTATCCTGGAAAAATGTTGTGTTCACGTGTGCTGAAACGCGAAATTCTTCCATCTTATTTTTCTCCTTTTGCTACTGTAAACTTGAGGTAGTTGTATATGCCGCTCACTTCAAATGCAAGCTTGTAGATGCTCAGCATCTTTGGTTTTTATTTGCCTTTACTAAAATATTGTCTGCAACTTGCTCTGTGATAGTTTATGTGCCAAGGTGGTACATTCCCAGAAACTATTACTAGTATTCATCACACGCCGTAGCCAGAGTTCTGTTGCCATTGTCTGACTAAAAGCCGAAAAACCATTATTAACGATTCCCATATTAAACTGCTTAATCGCAGCACGGAATTCTCTAATATCTATCAAACCCATATCAGCCAAGAAGGAAGTCTGAAATAATTCGTTGATTACAACCAAATTTTGTCGGAGACCAACAAACTCATCAGCTGTATAATTACCCTTTGTAGTCCGTGTAAAAACACTTTTCGGCAAATCGTTCTCAAGTGCTGTAGAAAGGAGTGGCTTGAATTTAAATGGAGTCGTCCGTTCGTGCGCTCTTGCAGAAAGACAAGCATCAATCACCAACGAATCAAGATAGGGAAATTCTATATTAATATCATTAATGTCAGCTATCTGCTGTAGTGCTTTCGTGCAGGATCCGTTTGATTGAATCACAGATATAGATTGATGTTGCCCAGGAGAGTCAGCAAAAGGTTCTGCTACTGTTAACCAGGTCTGTAACTCTGCCTCAACTAAGTCTACTAAGTTTTTCGTATACCAACTAACAACTTCTGGCGCAGAATCCCAACCTATATTCTTGCTTGTACGCGAGGGGTTTGCAAGCAACTGAGACTGTAATTGTCCAGCCATAAGGTTTGTGACTTGTTGAAGTAACCCTTGACGATATGAAGTTAAACTTAATTTGATGACACTGTTTATTAGAGGTATTGGGGAAGAACGTTCGAGTCGAGACCACCCATAAATGTGCTGGAAAAGTTTTCCTATCTGGCCATTTCTTAATAGGTCTACTAAATATGTATGAGCAGCTGAAAGAACCGCATCTCCACCTTCTCCATTCATATGAAGTAGGGAGCCTTTCGACCTGATAATTTCTAGCGCGTAACTAATTGTGCCGATACAAAGGATTTCTGTTTCTGGTGTATCTATCAGAGGAATTGACTCCAAGTTACTGTAGTCTGGAGGCAACTCTTCATTTTCAACCATTACAGGTACTATGTTTGGGTATAGACTAGCTGCATGTTGGGCGCATTTCACATCTTCAGATACAGTATTTGAATCAGGTTTAAGGGTAATTGTATGTAATTTCTGACCTCGCTTTTCTAAACTTTTAGCTGCTATTAAAGCCAAGCTAGTTGAATCAAATCCACCGCTCATGTCACTAGTTACATTACCGTATAAGCTTACTCTACCCTCGACAGCAGTTAGTAGCTGTTCGCGCAAATGTTCAGCAGCTTCAGATAAGCTTCTATGTTCCTGGGGTTTATGCCAATATCGCTTACACGTTAGCTTACCAGAAGATATGTGTAAATAATGACCAGGAGGAATAGTTTGGATGTTGCAAAAAGGAGAGCGATTTTCTGGTAGGTTGGGTGTCGTAACACCCATTAAGTTATTAGCAAGCCAAACCGGATCGACTTCAGCCTTCGTCAATTGCTGTAGGGCGATTCCCAAAGAGGAGTAAACAATAAAAGAATCATATTTGGTATAAAATAGGGATTTAATACCAGCTACATCCGTAAACACGTAAGTGTCAGCCTCTTCCTGCACAATCAGGTTATAGCTACCCGGCAATCTCATCAGTCGGCTGTAGTCGTGACTTCTAACAGCGTTCTGGAACAATTCCACCAAACTCTCGTAAGGTTCTAAGCAAGTACCAACTATAGCCAGTTGCACAGGTCTTTCAAAAATCGTGATGATTTGCTGTTTTGCCCAATTTCCGCATACCCAAAAAGGATTCGCTCCCTCCCAGAGCATATTTCCATCCTGCGGTTTAGGAAGGGTTGCTACAGAATTATCAATTGCTGATGAAAAGCCACAAAACCAACGTTTCATAATTTTTAATGCTGTTACTAATCGAGTTTACAAAGATTTTCTTGTGACGCAAAAAGCAAATTGAAGTTAATAATTACACTATTAAATTTAATGGGTGCAAAACTCAATCTCAATGGAAAATCTCTCGATGAAATGGGATATTCCTTTGATTTTGTGGAGTGCCGAGCGCTTCGGTCAAATTATTTGCACACCATATTGCTCAGCTTGCATATTCCAAAGCGTGGCATACTCTCCTTTGCGTCGTAAAAGTTCCTGGTGAGTTCCTTCTTCAATGAGCCGACCGGATTTCAAAACTAAGATGCGGTCTGCCATGCGTACTGAAGCCAATCGGTGGGTGATTAGAAGTGTAGTCTTACCCTGAGCTAATTCAACAAAGCGGCGGTAAACCTCATACTCGCTGCGGGGGTCAAGAGCAGCAGTAGGCTCATCAAGGATTAGTAGCTGGGCTTTTTCCCGCATGAAGGCTCTGGCGATCGCTAACTTTTGCCACTCTCCTCCAGAAAGTTCTGTGCCACCAAATTGCTTACCCAAGGGAGTAAACTCTCCTTGAGGAAACTTTTCGACTAGTTCAGCTATACCAGCTTTTTGGGCTGCACATCTGAGGCGTTCTGAGTCATCTAGTGCTGCAATATCTCCCAAAGCAATATTCTCTCCCAGCGTCAGTGCATAGCGGCTAAAATCTTGAAATACCGCAGCAATATTCTGTCGCCACTCATCCAAGTCTAATTCCCTCAAGTCCATACCATCAACTAAAATAGACCCCTGTGTAGGGTCGTATAACCGCGTCAGCAACTTTACTAGCGTAGTCTTACCTGCGCCATTTTCCCCTACTAAAGCTACAGTTTCACCAGGTTCTAGAGTAAAGGAAACATCTACTAAAGCAGACCGATTATCTGGATAACAAAAGTGTACTTTGTTAAAAGTGATACCTGTTCGCATGGGAACAGGCACTAGTTTACCCGGAATACACACAGGCATTATTGGTTGACTTTCTAGGAAACCAAAAAACTGCTGCATATAGAGTAAAGTCTCAAAGGTAGTTAAACAGACAGCGATAGACTGTTCCAGATTCTGTTGGAGATAAGCTAGTGATTGCACGAAAAGAAGTACACTTCCTGGGCTAATTTCCCCTCTAAAAGCCTGCTGCACCACCCAATAAAAGGCAAAGCCATTTCCTAAAGCACTCATCACAGACAAACGCGCCGCCCAAAAAGCTTGTTTCCCGCGCAAGTGACGCATAGTTTGATGCAAAGACTGAAATTCTTTAATATATCGATTAATAAAGAAAGAGCCAAGCTTAAACAACCGCACTTCCTTGGCGTAGGTGTCAGTAAGCATCACTGACGAGCAGTACTGCATCCGCCGAGCTTCCGGGCTTTTCTCATACATGGCTCCCCAAATGATCATTTCATACTGGAAGGAAACATATATCTGGGGTAGAGTTGTAATAATAATCGCAAACGGAATCCAAAACCCAAGTGGGAATAGCAGCACTACCATAGTTATCAAAGTGAACAAACTGCTGCCTCCCTCAGCCAAATTGCCAATAAAATTCATTGGCTGTTGGTTTACTTGTTCCTGGAGAATCTGTAGCTCGTCATAAAACTTTTGGTCTTCAAAACGGTTCAAATCGGGAAAAGTATCAGCTTTACGCATCAAAAGCAGGTTGATGTGAGCAGTTAGCTTTTCACCCAAATTTCCCTGAATTGCTGACATCCAAGGTCGCAGTAGAGCCTCTAGCAGTAAAGCTCCAACCCATCCTGCTACCAAGCTAGCAAGGAGTACAACGCTAATTTCTTTACCTTCGTTCAAAGTTATTGCCACTGTATCTACCACTTGCTTGGTAATCCAAACGCTCAGCGCGGGGACTATTCCTTGCAATACAACGGCAGCGACCATAAAAACCGTTTCTCTCGGCGCTGCTGCCCACAAGAATGGTAGAGAACGACAGAAAGTTTTTGTGTAGCTACGTACAATATCCAGCACTTCTTTAAACATAAGATTTGTTGCGAAATAACTTAATGTATAGGCAACGGGAATCGACTAAGGAGTCAGGGAACAACACAAATATAAGCTATCGATTAGTTCTAAAAGTTTATAGGCGCTAAAGTAGTCAGCTTAAGTGATGTAATGCGCCTTTGCAATGGAAAGTTTTACTGTAAAGTAGGACATTATTAATTGATTCCGTCTTGCTGAATAGAAATCTAGCTGCGATGCAGATTTCTCCACATTTTTGGAGTTTGATTGTGAATCTGGCGAAAGTGGCGGATGAAATGACCTGCATCAGGATAGCCGACCGCTGCTGCAATCTTATTTACTGGCTGACCAGTATTTAGAAGCAAAAAGCGTGCTTCTGCCATCCGGCGTTCGATAATCCAGCAGTACACTGTCTGTCCTGTCTGACAACGCACTAAGCTGGTTAAGTAAGTCGGAGAATAACCAACTGCCTGTGCTACGTCACGAAGGGTAAGGGGCTGATGATAGTTAGTTTCAATGAAATCGAAGACTTCCTTCAGTGTGGGTATGGACGGTAAGATAGACTTCGGAGCTACCGACATCGCAGTGTTAGCATATGACGGTTCTGAGGTTCGCTGAGACTGTGCAGCATACCACTGCTGAAGGGTGGCTTGTTTTTCTAAGCAGGCTGCGATCGCCCTCAGTAATTCATCTAACGTAAAGGGCTTGGTCAAATAGTTATCTGCTCCCAGCTCCATAGCTTTGCGGAGGTCAGTCCAAGTTCTTTTAGCAGTGACAAAAATGAAAGGGATAACCGCTGTAACAATGTCTTGGCGTAGCTTAGTTAGGATTTCGTAACCATTGAGGTGAGGCATCATAATCTCGCAAATTATTAAATCGGGTAACTCCTCCTGTGCGCGATGAATGCCAGCAATACTATTTTCCGAACCAATAGTGTAGAACCCTTGAGTTTTAAGGTCTTCTAGAAAGAGGTTAGGAATTTCTGCTCTGTCTTCAATCACCAGAATTTTTTTCATCATTTTTCATGCCATATAAACATTAGTCTATGGAGAAGATTATTCATGTAATCTTGAAAATTAGAAAGCAAATCAAAACCAGCAGGTTGCAGGTCATAAATTGCAATATTAGCCATTGAATTTTTCCTTTTAGTAAATTTGTGATATTTGAGTTTATTTGTAAACTAATCTCTATTTAATCTTGTAAGATTGAAGATATTAAATCAAGTGGTTAAAAGCTGTTTTTTAAACATAACTAAAGTAGATATGTTTTCATGATCTAAATATTTCAGATTCAAACCTAAACATACTTTAGTCTTTTTTACCCTCTTACACCACCAAAGCCTCAAAAGCAAAACTTCTGACCTGTCTACTAAAATATTGTAAAGTTTTGTAACAAGCTGTAGAATTTCTGGACTTTTGACTCCGATAAGTAAGCGGATGGAAACTTATTTCAACTACGTAAATTTGATTAGGAGGAATTGCTGTGGAAAATCAGAGTCTTTACTTAACCTCTTTTCAGCGCCAGCTTCTGTTGAAAAGTCTAGAAGAAGATTTACGTCCAGAATATCGCCGTCGCATTGAAATTATGCTGCTTGCAGATGCGGGTCAATCTCAGGCACAAATCTGTAAAGCTTTGGGATGTTCTCAAGAGGCTGCACGATACTGGATGGCGATCGCTTCTTCAGGTAACGCTCACCATTGGAGCGATCGCCCGATGGGACGACCCAAGGCAGTAAATAAGCAATATCTTGCACGCTTGAAAGAACTAGTAAGTAATAGTCCGCGAGAGTATGGCTATTCATTTGAACGCTGGACAGCGCAATGGTTAAGCAAGCACCTGGCAAAAGAACTAGAGATTAAAGTTAGCAGTTGCCATATCAACCGTTTGCTCAAAGAAATGGGGCTTTCTACTCGACCGTGCATACATACAACTGAGAAATATCCTTCACAACAACAGAATTTCAATATTACGATTGGCGATTTATCATCCCACGTCGAGCCTAGTTTTTTGCGTGAATGAATTCAGTTTGATGAAAACCAGCAATTAGTTTTGTGATTATGATTCAGAAGAATTAGCCTCACGCATTAGGCGTCAGGCTTCCCGCAGGGTAGGCGCACTTGTAGCAAAGTATCATTGTTTCATCTTACCGAAAAATAAATTCATGTTCTGATTCAACAACGCCAGACTTTGTTATGTGCCGGATATGACTAAGGTATTAGCTCTGCTGCGACAAGGTTTGAGTAGCTCTGAATATTTAAGTTTTGTGAAAAAATTGGCACAGCGCTAAACTCAGATGTACAAGGAATTTATAATTTTATGAGCAATTTGAGGAAGTAACCTATTTAAATTAATATTAAATATATAATCAGAAATAACTCATAAAGCAAATTGTATGAATGAACAAGAATGTGCTGTGGCTTACCAGGAGCTTGTAGAAATTCTCAATCATTTTCGGTTGGAGTGGTTAGTTGAAAGGGTGGCTGATGCCGCTAGAAGAGGAAAAACAGTTATTTTGCAAGATAACGGCCAACAGTCTTCTCACTTAACTGTTGAACCATTAACCAACCAGGAGCAATTATTTCTATTAATTGATGCAGTAGAACAAGCCTTAGTTGAAACAGCAGCAATGGAGGTGGAAATTTCTGATTTTTTGAGAGAAGAAAACCTAGAGCCAAAAATTACTACTTCAGATGGTCAGCAAGAAACAGTACATGATTATCGACCAGAGATTGTCTATTCTCGAAAAGAAAATGCTGATGTATTAAAAAAACTGCTTGAGGAACTGCGTAGTAGTGCTTTAGCTCATGTCCATTAATTCTCGGTTAAAGCAGGCAATTAGCAGTCTAATTGGTGGAGTGATAGATCCTGGCTATGCGTCTCTTCGTCAAACCTCAGAACTTTATGAAAGATATGTCTTTGAAATTATCCTCAGTGCTGCTAAAAATGAGGGTGCTTCAATTTCTTTCTTAAATAATTTTGGCAATTTGCCTCAATCTTTACTGTTCCGTGGAAGCCCGGGTCAAATTTATGCAACGGATAAACCCTATACACACGCAATCATTGAATTTATAGGTAAACCTTTACTAGAAGTCCATGTGGGATTGAGAGTTCAGGGAGTTTCTCAAGTATCTCATGAATGTGACATCTGTATTTTGTATCAAGAAGAAGCAAATAGGTGTCGATTAGAAAGACGAGAACCTGACTGTTCAAAAGTTATTATTACCGTTGAATGTAAGCATTATGAATCAGAACTCAATCTAAATTTAGCTCGTTCTTTTATTGGTTTAACTTCTGAGTTACAGGTTGAAGGTGACTGCTATTTTGTTTCTAATACTTCAAGTGCATCGGTTGCTAAGTTGTTAACAATTCGTCGTTTGAAGTGGGAACAGAATGTGACTCCGGGTTCAAGGAATGATGTTAATCGACTAAGGTACGCTTTTCAAATTAACTTTAAAGATTTTAAAGCAAGATACGGAATCTAAGCGATCGCCTAACTGCTGAGGTATGTATTTGTTGACGCTAGGTGATATGGTAAATAAATCCCGGTCAACACAATCTGGGGAGGTAATAACTGATGATCAAACAGCGAAAGCTAGGATTAGTCGTTTTAACAGCTGTGATTGCAGCTGGTTATGAAACGGTAACAGCACAGATTGTACCAGATACTACTCTAGGTGTTGAAAGTTCAGTAGTTACTCCTAAGTCAGACGGTATTGATGTCATTGAAGGAGGAGCAACAAGGGGTGCAAATTTATTCCACAGTTTTGAGCATTTTTCCATCCCTACAGGCAAAACAGCATTCTTCAATAACACTCCTGCTATTCAAAATATTATCAGTAGGATTACAGGAAAAAATGTATCTAATATTGATGGTTTAATTCGTGCTAACGGTAGTGCTAATCTATTTTTACTTAATCCTAATGGTATTGTATTTGGTTCTAACGCTCGTCTAGATATTGGTGGGTCTTTTGTTGCGAGTGCAGCCAGTAGTTTGAAGTTTGCTGATGGCAAAGAGTTTACCACTACATCATCTACTAATACGCCTCTTTTAACTATTAGTACACCTATTGGTTTGCAGTTGGGTAGTGGTGCGGTCACGAACACAGGAAACCTCAATGTCAAACCACAACAAAGTTTAACTTTACTAAGTAATAAAATTTATAATAACGGATACTTGAGTGCTAGTGGAGGTGAAGTAACTTTAGCTGCACTACCTATAGGTACGTCATTTCCTTTAGGACAATTTCCAGTAGATATTATGGATATCGAAGCTGGAATTCAAGAAAATCAAATAGGTACGACTATAAATTCTGGTAGGATTGATGTTTCTGGAGAAGTCGGCGGTACTGTAAAAATACTAGGCGATGAAGTCGGAATTTTCGCTGATTCAGTTATCAATGCTTCCGGAAATACTGGTGGTGGAAAAATATTTGTGGGGGGTAATTACCAAGGAAGAGGAGAACTACCCAACAGTCGTGCAACATACATCAGTCCAACTGCAACTATTCAAGCAAATGCGATAACTACAGGCAACGGTGGACAAATTGTAGTTTGGAGTAATCAATCAACTCGTGCTTATGGAAATTTCCAAGCAAGGGGAGCAGATGGTAATGGGGGTTTAATTGAAACATCGAGTGCAAATTTTCTGGATGTAACAGGTATTAAAGTTGATGCTACTACTAACAATAATTTAAGTGGAACTTGGTTACTTGACCCACGTAATATTACTTTGGGTTATCCTGGTACGTCAACAAATGGTAACTTCAGCGATCGCAATCCCAATATTTTCACTCCCACGGGTGATAATGCTGTGGTAAATATCTTAGATATCATAGACCAACTAAATGCAGGTACTAATGTAATTATTAGCACAGGTAGTACAGGTAATCAGGATGGTAATATATTTGGTGAAAATTTTGGTATCAATAAAACCACAGCAAGTCCAGCAACTTTAACTTTACAAGCAGCTAATAACATTACACTGGAAAATTTTCTGATTGATTCTAAGAGTGGTTTACTAAACGTACTACTACAAACAGATAAAGGAAATATTAACCTCACCAATGGTGGAATTTTCACAGCAGGTGGAGAGTTTACAGCAACAGCACAAGCAATTTCGTTACAAAATGCTCGTATCAACAGTGATGCTGGAATCAATAATGCTGCACCGATTAATCTGACAGCTAATGCGATCGCCTTCAACAATGGTTCAGTTGAAAGTACTACATCTAATAGTAGAGACACAGCACCAATTAATATTACTGGAAAATTACTCACCTTTCAAGGCGGGGTAATCAAAAGTGACACTTCTTCTACGGGTAATGGTACACCTATTACTTTAAATGTTGACTCAATTAATCTCCAAGGTGGCAGCATTTATAGCAGTGCTTCTAGTAATGGTAATGCATCGCCAATTAGCTTTAATACTAAATCTATGACAGTCTTGCAAACTGGCATTAATAGTAATACCTCTGGTGTAGGAAGTGGAGGATTAATCACCATCAATACTGACTTATTGAAAGTCGGACGTTTAACTCCTACAGGGAGTGGTAGCGGTATAAATAGTAATACCTCTGGCATAGGAAATGCAGGTGGAGTTAATATTAACGCCAATACCATTGAGATAGATAAAAGTGGCATCGCTAGTAATACTACAGGTGATGGCAAGGCTGGCAATATTAATATTAAAGTAAATTCCTCCGCCATACTTACAGAAAGTGGAATTAATAGTGATGCTTCTAGCAACGGTAATGCTGGCGATGTCAACATTAATGCTAATGTCATAGATATAAAACAAGCAGGAATTGGGAGTACAACTTCTGGTATTGGTAATGCTGGAGCGGTGAGTTTAAATGCTGATAATGTGAAGATTTCTGGTGGTATTAACAGCAATACCTCTAATAGTGGTAGTTCTGGTGGTGTAACCATTGATGCTCGTTCAATTGAAGTCGAAAAAGGAGCAATTCAAAGCAATTCTACAGGTGACGGTAATGCTGGTAATATTAATCTGACTGCTGAATCAATTTTACTTTTAGGTCAAAGTGGAATTAATGTTAATACCGACGGTGATGGTCAAGGCGGAAATGTTAACCTCCAAACAGGTACACTTTTAGTTCAAAATCAAAGCGGTATTGGTGGTACTGCTAAAGGGATTGGCAATACTGGTACAGTTAATATTAATGCTGATACTATTACACTTAACAATCAAGCTGGTATTAACAGTAACACAGAAGGAATAGGAAATGCTGGTGGTATCAAAATTAATACTAATTCCCTGGTAATTGAAAAAAGTAGTGGACTTACTAGCGAAGCTAAGTTTGATAGTAAAGGTGATGCAGGTACTATTGAGATTACTGCACCTAACTTTATTATTGTTAAAGATGGGGGTAGTATTAGTAGTAAGACTTTCGGTGAAGGTGACGCTGGAAACATCACTATTAAGACAGGTTCTCTCTCAATATTAGGAGGACAAAGTGGCATATCCAACGATGCGAGAGAAAATAGTAAGGGTAATGCCGGAATCATTGATATTACCGCAGATTCATTGCTAGGCGAAAGTAATCCTCAAGGTAATGGTATTTTGAGTGAGACTCGTAGTAGTGGTAATTCTGGACAAATTAAACTCAAAGTCAACAACCTCGTGCTGAGAAATGGTAGCAATATCTCCACAAGTACCTTTGACAACAAAACTACAGGTAATGCCGGACAAATTGAAATTACAGCAGATTCAGTATTATTTGAGAATAATATTCCAGATGTCAATAGTGGTTTGGGGAGTGTTACTAGAGGTGTAGGTAAAGGAGGAGAAATTATTCTCAATGCTGATAGGGTTACGTTGAAAAACCGAGCTGGAATTTCTATTAACACATTAAGCGCAGGAAATGCTGGTACACTAACCTTAAATGCCGACTCACTAATTTTGGAAAATGCCGCTATTGTTAGTGAAAACTTTGGTACTGGCGAAGGTGGCGATATTAACCTAAAAATTAATCAAGATTTAGATTTACGTAATTCCACTATTTCTGTTTCTTCTAAACCCCTTGATCAAAATAATAACCCAGTGGGCACAGCTGGTGACATTGACATTCAAGCTAGCTCTCTTTTTCTAGATAATCAAAGCTCTCTTCAAGGAGAAGCAGCATCAGTAAACGGTGGTGATATCAGACTACAACTACAAGACTTATTAAGATTTAGTCGTAACAGTAAAATATCCACCAACGCAGGTACAGCTTCTTTAGGTGGTAATGGTGGTAATATTATCATTAATGCGCCATCAGGTTTCATTGTAGCAGTTCCTTCAGAAAATAATGACATCACTGCTAACGCTTTCACAGGTAGTGGTGGTAACGTTCAAATTAATGCTTACGGTATCTTCGGTATCCAATTTCGTCCACTGGAAAACCCAATTACCAGTGACATTACCGCAAGTTCACGCTTTGGAAACGAGGGTGTGGTGAATATTAATACACCAGAAGTTGACCCTAATCGCGGATTAGTTGAGCTACCTACAAACTTAGTTGATGCATCCCAGCAAATAGCTCAAAGTTGTAATGCGTCGGGTAAAAGAAGTTCTTTTACTGTCACTGGACGCGGTGGTATCCCAGTTAGTCCAGTAGAATCTTTGATGAGTGATGCGGTACTTGCAGATTGGATAACGCTCCAACCACAGTTTGATGGAGGGAGGGCAATCAATATTACATCCCCGATGAGTCAATCTAGTAAAATTGTCGAAGCGCAGGGATGGGTTGTTGATGATCGTGGTGATGTAATTCTTGTAGCCCAAACACCCAGTGTCAATTCTACGTTATCAAGAATTTCATCTAGCTTTTGTTAACCTGTTAAACTTTTTAACATTTCTAAATAATTTTTTATGTAGCGGTTGTCAGTTAAGGGTATTTCAATCAACTAACAATCGCCATACTAATTTTTTCTAATGTAAAAAGAGC
>Ga0224723_1000124_pt1 | contig 49488 bp, 43 predicted proteins | sample Balambano_FR2_Me_FD_161647 | JGI IMG/M metagenome (GOLD analysis project Ga0224723, IMG submission 161647) | Freshwater sediment microbial communities from Lake Towuti, South Sulawesi, Indonesia - Balambano_FR2_MetaG | ecosystem: Environmental > Aquatic > Freshwater > Lake > Sediment | place... | reverse complement strand
GGAGCACTGCCTGCGGGACGGGCGACGAAGGCTTGGAGTCCGCCAATATCGGTCAAGTATTGGGCCCAGGAACCTGCCACTTGGGGATCGGTAAAGCCGCCCACGCGCACAACTTCATCACCGAGATAGTTACAAATCGTCTGGGTTACATTGGCAGGCAAGGTTTCCTGCAATTGAGTGGGAGTGCGATCGCTTTCATTAAGCACCAGCAGCAGGTACTCATTTCTCCCTGGCGGTTGGCAGGGCGGTGGGGTTTGAGCGATCGCTTGATGCTGACGAGTTAGACCTGTTGCCGCTAACAGGGTTAGTCCCAATGATAATAGGTAGGAGCGAATGGAAATGTGCGTCATAAATCTTTGAGAGGACGGCAAAAGATACTCTTTCTGGAACCCCTGAGCGAGATCCGTGAAAATCAGAACCGGATGACTGACCTAAACCTGAGCTAGCGAAGCCAGAGGCTCAGGGATAGTTTCAGAAGGAGCTTGATACTCCCCAGTGATGACATATTCCAGCCGGAGTTTCAACCAGGTGATGAACTGGGGATTGGTAGAGACGATCGCCGCTGCGGGTTGGGGACATTGAGCACGGATGGCTGCCATTTCTGGAGCTTCCAGGAAAGCAGGCTGGGCAACCAGCCAGAAGTCGATTTCCTTCCCTTTCTCCAGGTAATCCCGTGTCCGTTCCCGTAATACCTCTTCCATTGGTTCCTCGACCATGAGGAATTGTTGACTGGCCAAAACAAAATAATAGGTCTGCATAGCTCAGAGCATTGAACATCTGCTTCCTAGATTAACTTTTTATGGGAAACCCGCGAATTCGTTAAGGGATGTATCAACAAGTTCTACTCTTCTATAGCGGTTCTCAGTCTAGTGAGGTACGGGGGTGCAGGGGGCAGTGCCCCCTGCGTGGGGGTTTTACCCCCACACCCCCACCTCACACCCGTGAGATTTGCTATATCCCCCACTCCCGCCTTCTTTAGGTGTTGCTGATTCCAATTAAGGAATGCCCGGTTGCAACTGGGCAAACATTCCTTGACAGACTACTAGCCTCCCCCCCGCATCGCCAACTTCATCTCGCGCACAGCCCGTTCCATGCCAACCAGAGCGGCTCGACTGACAATGCTGTGTCCAATGTTTAGTTCTTCCATGCCTTCAATACAGGCAACAGGATAGACATTCCAATAGGTCAATCCGTGACCAGCATTGACTCGCAGACCAGCGGCGATCGCCTGCTGACATCCTGCTTGCAAAATCTCTAATTCTTTCTGACGGCTACTCTCCGTTTTTGCTTCGGCATAACAACCCGTGTGCAACTCAACAAATCGTGCCTGCACGGCAGCGGCAGCCGCAATTTGCTGGGGATCAGCATCAATAAACAGACTGACGGGAATATCTGCTTGTTGCAGCGAATTGACGACTTGAGCAATTCGGTGTTGTTGACCGACGATATCGAGTCCACCTTCCGTCGTCACTTCTTCGCGGCGTTCTGGCACCAGGGTAACGTAATCAGGACGGATGTCGAGGGCGATCGCTACCATCTCATCGGTGGCGGCCATTTCTAAGTTGAGGTGGGTTCGCACGGTTTGGCGCAGCAAGCGCACATCCCGGTCTTGAATATGTCTGCGATCTTCGCGCAGGTGAACTGTGATGCCATCGGCTCCGGCTAATTCGGCCAGGACAGCGGCGGCTACTGGATCGGGTTCAACCGTGCGCCGCGCTTGTCGAATCGTTGCGATATGGTCAATATTGACACCAAGTGTAAGCAATCTTGAGCACTCCCAATATTTTTACCGAATGTTTTGATCAGCATCATAACTAATCAAAGATGCCTGTGGAGATTTCTTCGTCACCAAGCTCCCATTTCCTCGTTACCAAACTCCCGCTTGGTAATGCCGCACGGGAAGCTCTCGCTTCCCATTATTGTGAAGGCGTTTGCTGCCCGGATGACAAATACTTCAGGATCACAATAAGCTCATCTTCTCAGAAAGACGCAGTGCCACTTCTTTGAGTACTCTGCGCCTAGAGGGTGGATTTTCTGGTAGGTATAATCCTGATTGCTTAGGATTAAGGATTAAATAAAACCGAACTTTTTGATGGGAGGCGCAGCGAAGCTGCGCCTCCCATCAAAAAGTTTTGGGTTTTATTTAATTCACGTTTCTTAGCTCACAATCGTTGTTGTGTTGGTGATGATATCTCGCACCTGAGCATGGGTGAGATGAGGATTGGCGCTCAGCATTAGGGCAATGACACCTGTGACATGGGGAGCCGCCATCGACGTGCCGCTCATGCTGCTGTAACCACCACCTGGAATACTAGAGTAGACATCCGAACCAGGTGCCATGACGTGATGCATCCGGCTATCAGCTCCGGCTCCGTTGGAGAAATAAGCCGTGTAACCATTGCGATCGATCGCTCCCACTGAGATGCCATAGTTGGTGGCATAGGAAGCTGGACTCAGCGGCGTGCTGTTGCTTAAATTCCCCGCAGAACTGACCATGACCACATTGCGGCTGGCGGCGTAGGCTACGGCTTCTCGCACACTGCTGGAATCGGCCCAATCGATACTCATATTGATGATGTCAGCCCCATTGTCTACTGCATAGCGAATCGCCTCTGCTAAGTCACCACCATTGGTAAAGCGTCCATTGTTATCAACTGTGCCCAGACGCAACGGCATAATCTTTGCGCCATAGGCAACTCCTGTAACTCCTCGACTATCACGAGCAGCAACAATAGTTCCAGCAACGTGTGTACCGTGATGTTGTGACCAGGATGAATTACCAGGAGTCACATTATTGTTGTACTGTCCATAGGCAAAGTTCCAGCCATTGACATCATCGACGTAGCCATTGCCGTCATCGTCTCGACCGTTACCGGGAATTTCATCAGTGTTCCGCCAAATACTATTCCGCAGTTCTGGATGACTGATATCGACCCCAGTATCGATTACTGCGATCGTCACTCCCTGTCCTGTGTAGCCTCTAGCCCACGCTTCAGGCGCTTTGACCAGATCCCGACCCCAATCGTTGCCACCTAAATCGGCGACTTCGGAGAAGGTTGGTTGTCCGATCGCTCGTGCTACGGCCTCAGCCGCATTGACCATACCATAGCCCGTGGTGGAGTTGAAACTACGGCGAGGGCTGGGGCTAGGGGAAACGGTGGGAGGGACAGGAGCAGGGACAGGAGCAGGAGAGGTAGATTGAGCCAGGGTACGAGTGGTCAGCATGTATTGACCCGTTTCGTAGCCTTGATAGCTCGTCACCCGAATCTGATAATCCACCCCAGATTGAGCCGTGAAGGTGAGTTGGGCGTTGGAGTTACCGCCGCTGTCGTCGTCAAAGGCGATCTGCTGTCCGGTGCGAACATTGATCAATTGCAGGTAAGGATCAAAATCAGCAGAATCTAAATTGATTTGCACCCTCTGGTTTGCAGTCACGCCAGTCAAGCGAAAATCATCGGCGTAAGCTCCTGCTCTCAAAGCATTCATGCCATCGGTATTGCTCAGACTGCCGCTGCGAGATTGATTGGTAGTAATGTTGTCGTTGGCGATCGCCTGTCCTGCCAAATTAGCACTAAGGGTATAGTTGCCCAATGCGCCTGCCGCAGAACTGGTAACGCGCACCAGATAGCTTTTACCAAATTGGGTTTTGAATTTAATTTTGGAGTTGTAATCTCCTTCACCGATATCGTCATTGGATTGGATAACCCTGCCGCTTCTGGCATCAATCAATTGCAAGTAGGTATTGAAGGCAGATGAACTGAGGTTGATTTCATACTCCCGATTGGTGCGAGTGCCAGACAGTCGATAATCATCGGCAAAACTGCCTGCTCGTCTGGGATTAATGCCGTCAGTCGATTTCAGTTCACCAGAAACAGGGCGATCGAGCCGCAATGTATTTACACTCAAACGCCGTCTCGATTGTGTTGCACTCAAATTAAACTGACCTCGACCTGCCGTGTTGCTACTGGTGACTCGAACTACGTATGGATTGTTCTCAGCAACAAAATTAATTTGAGCATCTTTACCCGCACCAATATTGTCATTGGAGGTAATCAGCTCTCCTGTTTTGGCATCCAATAGCTGTAAATAGGGGTCAAAGGCTCTGGAACTCAAATCTATTTGAATCGCTTGCCCAGCCTTGATATTCCGTAACTTGTAGTCCTTAGAGTAATTAGTGGAGAGCAAGGAATTAAAGCCGTCTGTACGATCTAGTACACCGTTATGCTCGCGATCGAGCCTTAACACTTGAGCGCGGTTATCATTTGACGTTTTTAACGTGTAGTCTCCTGTTTCACCTTCGCCAAAACTTGTTACCCGAATCCTATAATCTACATCACCAACCGTGGTGAAATTAAGTTGTGAATTCAATCCAGGGCCACTATCATCATCGTAAAATAACTCTTTACCGGTTTTGCCATCTACAACAGATAAAACCGTATCGAAGGCAGAAGAGTCCAAATTAATTTGAACCCGTTGTCCTACTTGAAATCGGCTGAGCTGATATTCATCAACGTACCGCCCTGGACGAGCAGGGTCAATGCCATCTGAGGTTGTGAGTGACCCCGTTTGATGCCGATTGAATTCTAAGTTACTTAAACTGACAGCATTGGTGCTACCAATCGCATTGATGCCACCTGCTGAATTAGAAGCACGAGAATCACTTGAGCGAGAAAGAAAACGCTTATTGGCGGCAATTTTATTGGGATTTTCTAAGGAATAAGGTTGTAGAGCGTTGTTGTATTGAGTATTCGCTTTGAAGCGATCGCGTAATTCAGATGCTCGATGATTGGGTAACATTACTTTTCCCCTTCCAGGACAATCATGTTCGGTGGCAGCACAATTTGACCCTTAAAGAGGGACAATTAAGCGCCTGCAAAACTTATTGGGATGGTTCTTCCGGCATCATGGGGATAGCAATTTAATATTGCTGTAGTACGGGCATCTTGCCCGTGCAGGCTAGAAGCCTGCACTACGGTTTCCACCACAAATCCGGAAGGGCGTTGGTATTAATCTGGTCACCATGAAGAGTGCCTCTCAAGTAGGGTGAGCAGTTGCAATCATATCCGGATTAATCGGAAAATGCACCCTGTATAAGAAGCGAATTGATGATTAGCATCATGCTTCATGAATGTTGCAGTATCACTCCGGTTGGAGATGAGAATTAGTTCGTTGATTGGAGAAACAATCGAGAATTGCAAGTTCAGCAATCTCTGTGTTGATAATCTTAAGACTGGATTTGTGGCTCAAAAGATTCCTGACCCTGAAATAAAATTTGCTCTGCCTAAAACTTCGCTGGTAAGTTCTAATGTGGAAAACGTGACGATTTTGGTTTGGAGAAACCCACACTAATTTCTTACTATTCATCGCAACCTATATCAGAGCAAAATATAAACAACAGTGGAAATTGAATGATAAATGCACAGAAATAAATGTAGAAACCGCTAACTCTTAATGGTAAACGCACAGCTAAGATGAGTTATGGCAGTTATTTTAACCTACTGCACTTGGGCTACCCCTTTGGGGGGATACCTTGTCATAAGTTTTGCATTGACGCATGAAATTTTTGTCAAGGGTAGGACAGAAACGGATCTGGACTAGGGCGTTTTGAGGAACTGAGGTTAAGGGTTGCCCTCGCTCCAAGCTCCAGCGTTTTCCTCGCTCCCAAGCTCCAGCGTTTTCCTCGCTCCCAAGCTCCAGCGTTTTCCTCGCTCCCAAGCTCCAGCGTTTTCCTCGCTCCCAAGCTCCAGCGTTTTCCTCGCTCCCAAGCTCCAGCTTGGGAGCGAAATCCGCCAAGCTCCAGCTTGGCGGCTCATTTAGGGAAGCGATCGCTCCTTTCATTGGCAATTAGCGACCCATTTGGGAAGCTGGAGCTTCCGGGGAAGCATTCCCAAGCGGGAGCTTGGGAACGAGGGAGTGGCGAAGCGAGAGCTTGCAAACGAGAGAGGCTAGCTGACTGCTAAGCAGCGAATGGCTTCTAACATTCCTCTGGCTTTACTTAGGGTTTCTTCGTATTCCCGTTCCGGTTCGGAATCTGCCACAAGGCCTGCACCGGCCTGTACACTGACGATGTGATTGCCATTGGCTTGGCTGCGAACAACCATTGTGCGAATGGCGATCGCGGTGTTCAACTGCCCCTCAAAGTCGTAGTAACCATAGGCTCCGGAGTAGACTCCACGCCGACAGGGTTCTAGCTTATGGATAATCTCCATTGCCCGAATTTTGGGGGCACCGCTGACTGTGCCAGCCGGAAAACTGGCCTTGAGTAAATCCCAAGCGGTTTTTTCTGGCGATAATTGACCGACCACGTTGCTGACAATGTGCATAACATGGGAGTAGCGCTCAATCACCATTAATTCATCCACTCGGACGGTGCCCATCTGACAAACGCGGCCTAGATCGTTGCGTCCTAAATCGACGAGCATGACGTGTTCTGCTATTTCTTTGGGGTCTTGTAACAGATCCGCTGCCAAAGCGCTATCTTCTGCCGTCGTCTTACCACGTGGACGAGTGCCTGCGATCGGTCGCACGGTGGCAATCAATTCGGTGTCTGAGTCGAGAGCGCGGTCGGCTTTCACCATAACTTCAGGACTGGAGCCGATAATCTGCCAATCTTGAAACTGAAAATAAGCCATGTAAGGTGAAGGATTGATCAAACGCAGGGAGCGATACAGAGCAAATGGATCGCCATTGTAATCAGCAGATAACCGTTGCGAAATCACAACCTGAAAAATATCGCCAGCGCGAATATACTCTTTGGCACGCTCAACGTTCTGGCAAAACTGCTCTTTTGTGGTGTTGCTGGTCAGTCCGATCGCTTCTGTCGTAGCCGTCAATTTCTTGCGTTCTTCGGGTGAACTCCATTCCAGAGGGGTATCCCGTCCAGACAGAGGCAATTGCAATTTATTAACGAGTTGGTGAACGCGATCGCTAGCTATTTCATAAGCCTGTCGCAGATTTGTTTTAGGATCGCGCAGATCAGCGTAGGCGACGGCCCAAATCTTGCGTTTGACTTGATCGAAAATCAACAAATGGTCAATTTGCATCCATAGTCCATCGGGTAAATCATCCGGCTGGGCAGGATAAATGGGGACTCGTGGTTCAATCCACTGGATCAGTTCGTAGCCCCAAAAGCCAAATAATCCACCAATGCCTGGAGGCAATTGGGGTAACGTTACAGGACGGTAGGGTTCCAGGCAGGTTGATAGTGCTTTAAAGGGATCGCCTGTGAAGAAAGTGCGATCGCCGTTGCGGAAAGTTTGGGTCGTCTGATTGCCTTTTGCTTCTAGAATCCAGACAGGGTCACAGCCCAAAAAACTGTAGCGCCCAATCTTCTCTCCACCTTCCACAGACTCCAGCAAAAAACTGTAGGGCTGACCCGCACAAACCTTATACCAGGAAGACACGGGTGTATCCAAATCGGCAACCCACTCCTGGTACACGGGCACAAAATTGCCACTTTGGGCCAAATCAGAAAACTGCTCAAAATTGGGGTAAACCACAATCTCACCTGACTTCAAATCAATGGCAGATGGGCTGCACCCACCTAAAAAGCTTATTCTAGTTCAAATAATGGCACAAACAAGCATGGACAAGCTGATGATTGGGCAGTTCTCTCGTATGAATTCGGTGCAAACTCCAATCATTCCGGTGGTGGCGGATCTGATCCGGAGACATCCGGGAACGATTTCGTTGGGACAGGGGGTGGTCTACTACGAACCTCCAACGACAGCGATCGCCCAACTCTCAGAATTTCTCCAGCAACCCAGTAACCATCGCTATCAAGCATTGGAAGGTATTCCAGCACTACGGACTGCTCTGGCTTATAAGCTGGAAACTGAAAATGGGATTGATTTGAGCGATCGCAGTGTGGTTGTCACGGCAGGGAGCAATATGGGATTTCTGAATGCTATTCTGGCGATTACTCAACCTGGTGATGAAGTGATCCTGCTACTGCCATACTTCTTTAATCAAGAAATGGCAACGACAATTGCAGGTTGCCGTCCAGTGCTGGTGCCGACGGATGCGGCTTACCAACCTCAGTTGGATGCGATTCAACGAGCAATTACCGATCGCACACGAGCGATCGTCACAGTTTCACCTAATAATCCAACCGGGGTAGTGTATTCCAAAGCTGTATTACAGGAAATCAATCACCTCTGTCGCGACCACAACTTGTATCACATCAGCGATGAAGCCTATGAGTATTTCACTTATGACAGAGCAACACATTTTTCGGTTGGTGCCATCCCCGGAAGTCAGGAATACACCATTTCACTCTATACCTTCTCAAAAGCCTATGGATTTGCCAGTTGGCGCATTGGCTATATGGTGATTCCCCAATCCTTACTCATGCCGTTAATGAAGATTCAAGATTCTAACGTGATCTGTCCCCCTGTTGTTTCGCAGTATGCTGCTTTAGGCGCTTTGCAAGCGGGTTCACAGTATTGTTACGATAAACTGAATGTAATTGTAGAAGTGCGACAACGATTGTTACAGGAATTGCAAGACATTGATTTTCTCTGCACTGTGCCAAATAGTCAGGGAGCATTTTATCTGTTACTTAAAATGCATTCTGAAATGAAGGCAATGGAATTAACAGAACGGTTAATTCGTGAGCATGGAGTGGCAGTAATTCCAGGAGATACCTTTGGCATGATAAATGGATGTTACTTACGCATTGCCTATGGAGCATTGCAGAAGGAGACTGCGATCGAGGGAATTGAACGTTTAATCAATGGACTGAAAGCTCTCTTGCGTGGAGTGCGTTAGTGTCAGCATAACGCACCACAACACTGGCCAATATCAGAAGGGTGCATAAATGGCAAGTGCTTTGTCAATTTTGATTTGCGGGGTATCCCGCAAATCAAAATTAAATTAAAGAAATTTTTGAGGGGTTTGTGACCCCTCAAAAATTTCTTGACAGACCACTAGTGCTCAATGCACTGAGACACGTACTGAGACAGCCGCAGTAGATGCGTTACGCTAACTCTACCTCTCTGGTTCATCATGCCCAATCTCCTACGATCGCCAGTAGAATTCCTTGCAAGACGTACTCATAATGAGTATGATTTAATAAGTAGAGCTTCCTGGACAACCATGAGAATTCAAGATATCCCCATTCAGCAAATCCGTCGTCCCTTATATCGGCAAAACGATCAGAGCAAAGTCGCAGCTCTCATGGCATCGATTCGAGAAGTTGGCTTACAAGAACCGATCGACGTTTTAGAAGTTGATGGTCAATACTACGGGTTTTCTGGTTGCCATCGCTATGAAGCCTGTTCTCGCTTGGGTCATGAAACAATTCGTTGTAAAGTTCGCCGTGCTTCTCCTGCAATTCTCAAAATGCACTTAGCTTAATAGAAATTAGGACTTACGCAGTTTGGGGGATTGGTGGGACGCTAAGCGTCCCACCAATCCCCCAAACTATTCCGGTTTTTCTACAAAGTTCGCGTCTGAGTTGACTACTGTGTAACTTCAAAGACAAGAGGTAGGCATCTTTTGACCAAGATGTTATACTAAATTAGTTTCTCTTGCTGGTGTAGCTCAGCTGGTAGAGCAGCTGATTTGTAATCAGCCGGTCGCAAGTTCGAATCTTGTCACCAGCTTCGATCTTTGAGAGCTTACTTTAATTGGAGGGCAACTGCCCATCAGTTGGAATAGGCTCTCATTGAGCAAAGTTAAGATTTATGTTTTTCCCAACTCCGTCTGTTGATATGCAAAAATTTCCAGTGAATATGGGAACTCTTTAAACGGCAGTTGCACAAAGCTGAATCAGCTCAAGGTGACATTCTTGAATTGCCGATAGGCTTCTCGAGTTTGTTCTGGAATGGGTTCCGGGAGATTAGCAAATATTTTCGGGAACTGAGCAGTGATGCTGGCTTCACAATATCTCTGGCTCTAATTCCTGCATTTTACCCGCTCGTTATTCTGCTATTGTTTTGGCTGCCAATTTAGCCAACAAGTCTGGAGAGCGAGCAAGGGGATCATCCCAGCATTGCTCTTCTTCAAGTTCTTCTAAAATCAGGGTTGCGATCGCATCTTGCTTATTAGTGGGAAAGGTTTCTAATTTTGCCATCGCTCATTCCTCAACAGGTTCATCAAGAAATTTGTGCATTGCAAAAATAGAAGTAGATATTGCACCAATTCAGTCTGCCAATCGGATTAGCATTTAAACAACCCCTGATTAAACAATCATACAAATACTTCTGCTCGAATTAGATCCAGGAGAAGCAGAAGCAATTGCTCTAGCGATCGCAGTCCAAGCCGATCGATGACTCATTGATGAGCGAATTGGCAAAAGGGCTGAAAGATGTTGAATATAGCTATATCTTCTCGTCTCTATGTCCTCTGTGCCTTTGTAGTTCACTTTCATTCTCCTTCTTAGGAAAATCGCTCTTTCCACTAGCAGAACCCAACAGGCTAAAATTCCAGCATGGGTCAGTAGCGCTATGTCTGCACCTTAGGAGGATCTCAGAACGAGAGGAAAGCACAATGAAACAGGCACTCGGACAACTACAAGCCACAGTCTGTAAAATGACAGCGGCTTTGGAGGCGATCGCTGATACTGTTCTCTGGACAGATGGCGCAGGGCGCGTGGAGTGGTGCAATGCTGCTGGAACCCGTTTGTTGCGTCGTCCGTTAGCAGCCATCTTGAACGCCCAACTCATAGATTTGTTACCTCTAACACAAGATGGAGCTTTCGTTAGCTTGTCCTCCTACCCCACCCAGAGGGTGTTACAGGACAATTATCAAACGACCGACTATGAGTGGCAACGAGTTGGAGCCAGGCTAGTTTTAGAAATCGCAGGCATTTGTATAGAGGGAGTTGATGGTGAGCGATCGATTGTATTAATCATTCGAGATGTCACCCTTAACCGCCAGCAAACGACCCAACATCAACAAGCAACCGCTTTACAGCAAGCGGAGGCTAATTATCGAGCGATTTTCGAGAATGCTACCCAGGGGATTTTTCAGACGACTCCAGATGGCAGATGTATTGCTGCCAATCCTGCCCTGGCCACAATTATGGGATATGATTCGCCGACCGAGTTGATGAGCACACTGACCAATTATGGCGAACACATTTACGTCAATCCTCAACGGCGGCAGGAATTTCTGCGAATTTTGTCCGAACAAGGGGTGGTATCTAAACTGGAGTCTCAGATCTATCGCAAAGATGGAGAAATTGTTTGGATTTCTGAAACAGCAAGAGCCATTTTAGATGAGGCTGGACAGCCACGATACTATGAAGGATTTGTTGAAGATATTACTGAGCGCAAACGGGCTGAGAGCGATCGCCAATGCAGTGAACGGCAGCGAGAGGAATATCTATCGTTATTACAAGCCACTTTAGAAGCGACTGCCGATGGTATCCTGGTGATTAACTTAGCTCGGAATGCTCCTGTTTATAATCAAAAATTTCTACAAATGTGGTCTGTTCCACTGGAGTTATTGTTACCCAATCGGGGTGAGGAACGGTTACAGTTTTTAGCCCATCAAACGCATGATCCAGAACAATTTATTGCCCGAGTGTTCGAGTTATCGTTTCAATCTCCAGAACAAACGGCTTTGGATTATGTGCAACTGAAAGATGGCCGGGTATTTGAACGCTATACTCAACCCCAACGGAATGCGGGCCAGATTATTGGCCGGGTTTGGAGTTTTCGAGATGTTACAGAACGCGATCGTTCTGAAGCCGCGTTACGTTGTGGTCATGCTTTGTTACAAGCGACGTTTGAGTCGGTTCAGGATGGGGTGATGGCGACCGATTGTCATGGAATGGTGATCAGCCATAATCACAAGTTTTTGGAGATGTGGTCACTGCAACCTGATATGCTGGTCGATCCCTTGCAAAGGCTAACGTATATTGCCAGCCAATTGAAAGAGCCAGCAGACTTTATCCAGAGGGTTCAAGCCCTCTACGGAACTCCTGTGGGGGAGACATATGATTTACAGGAACTTAAGGATAGTCGAATATTTGAGCGCTATTCCTGTCCTCAAAAAGTGGGTGAGACGATCATTGGGCGGGTTTGGAGTTTTCGGGACATCACCCAACGTCGTCAGGCCGAAGCTGCCTTGCGACAAAGTGAGCAAAAATACCGGATTTTATTTGAGAATTCTCAGGTTGGCATTGCCCGCAGCCGGATTGTGGATGGCGTGTTCATAGAGGCCAACCAACGTCTGGCAGAAATTTTGGGAGTTCAGTCTCCTGATCAGTTAGTTGGTCGTTTCGCAACTGAGTTCTATGCTCATCTGAGCGATCGCCGCCGTCTCATGACTGAACTTCAGGAAAAAGGGGAAGTTCGTAATTTTGAAGTGCAGTTTCATCGTCAGGATGGCTCTACAGGTTGGGCGTTACTGTCGATTAACCTCAGTCCAGAGGAAGGTTGCGTTGATTCTGTCGTCGCCGATGTCAGCGATCGCAAGCAAGCAGAAACCGCCCTGCGGCAGCAACAGGAATTCCTGCGAACGGTGATTGATACTGATCCCAGCTTGATTTTTGTCAAAGATAGAAATGGCACATATTTGTTAGCGAATAAGGCGATCGCCGACTTCTACAACACAACGGTGGAAAACTTAGTGGGTAGAAAAGATGCCGATTTTCATCCCAATGCTGAAGCAGTTGCTCTATTCCTGTCCGAAAATCGGCAGGTGATTGAAACCGGACAAGAGTTATTTATTCCTGAAGAACAAATTCCTCGGGGAGATTGGTTACAGTGGCAAAAACGCCCGTTGCTTTTGCCAGGTGATGAAAACTACAGTGTTTTGGGGATTGGGGTGAACATTACTGCCCGTAAACAGGCAGAAGAAGCACTGCGTTTGAGTGAGGCAAAATATCGTCGCCTGTATGAAAACTCCCAGGTGGGAATTTTTCGGACTCGGTTGGAGGATGGCTTGTTTTTAGATGTCAACCAGCGATTTCTAGCAATCTTGGGATATGAAACAACAGAGGAAGTAGTAGGTCAACTCTCAGCAGCAAAGTTTTACGTGCATCCGGAAGAGCACCAACAGAATTTGGAATTGATTTTGCAACAAGGTTATCTGGATAATTATGAAGTGCAGGGATTTCGTCAAGGTGGCAGTTGCATTTGGGTATTGTGCTCTAGCCGCTGGAACATAGAGGAGAATTGCCTGGAGGGGGTGATGACGGATATCACAGCCCGAAAACAAGCTGAAGCTGATTTGCGAGTAGCCAAAGACGCTGCTGAAGCGGCAAATCGGGCCAAAAGCGCGTTTCTCGCCAATATGAGCCATGAGTTACGCACCCCGCTTAATGCCATTTTGGGATTTGCTCAACTGATGGAGCGAGATGCCGCACTCACTCCTCAACAACACAATGCGCTCACCATTATTAATCGCAGTGGTGCTCATCTCCTGGAACTAATTAACGATGTGTTAGCCATGTCGAAAATTGAATCAGGACGGATTAGTTTCAATCCGTCAGCGTTTGATTTACATAATTTATTACAAACACTGCATGATATGTTTTTGATTCGGACGCAATCAAAACATCTGGACTTAGAATTACTCATTGCACCAGATTTACCCCACTACATCACAACCGATGAAGCTAAGCTGCGACAAGTTCTGATTAATTTACTCAGTAATGCTGTTAAGTTCACTTATGCGGGTCGTGTGACTTTAAGAGCAAAACGTGGACTGGCAGGACTAGATGAAATCCAGCCAGAGAATATGCCGCTTGGAGATTTAGGACAGACTGTTCCTTTGTGCTTTGCAGTGGAAGATACAGGACAGGGGATTGCGGCTGAAGAAGCAAGTCAGTTGTTTCAACCGTTTGGGCAAACTACCAGTGGCACAAAAGCCACAGAAGGAACTGGCTTGGGTTTGGCAATTAGCCGTCAATACGTGCAGCTAATGGGAGGTGAAATTCAGTTTGTCAGTACAGTTGAACAGGGTACAACTTTTAGTTTGATAATTCCAGTCGGTCTGGTAACATCGACGGAGGTTCCTCATCCCAGCGAACAGAAACGGCGGGTGCTTCACCTGGCGATCGGACAGGTTAGCTATCGCATATTAGTGGTGGATGACAAAGCCGATAATCGTGAACTGCTGTCTCAACTCCTCCAGCAAGTAGGCTTTGAAACTCGTGTGGCAGGTCATGGAGAAGAGGCGATCGCTCTCTGGCAAATCTGGCAACCCGACTTAATTTGGATGGATATGCGAATGCCCATTATGGATGGCTACCAGGCAACGCAATGGATTCGGATGGAAGAAGGGAAGGTAAACTCTCAAAATCAACAGGAGAGTAATACTTGCACTCAATCTAAACGGCGAACTAAAATTATTGCAATTACAGCGAGTGCATTTGATGAACAAAAAGAGATGATTCTGGCAGCGGGTTGTGATGATTTCGTCAGCAAACCCTTTCGGGAAGATACAATTTTTGCCAAGATAGCAAAACACCTGGGTGTGCAGTATCAGTATGCCATGCCAGAAATGCCTTTAACTACCCTTGAACAGAACACAGGCTTTCCTGGATGCCTAACCCGTATAGAGCAGATGTCTCCTGCGTGGATCACTGCGTTGCATCAAGCGGCGATCGAAGTGGATGCCGAGGCAATCTGGCAGTTAATTCAACAAATTCCAGAGAGCCAACCAGATTTAGCGACTGGGTTGAGCGCACTGGTTCGGAGTTATGATTTTGATAGAATTCTGGAACTAACTGAATCCACAAGGTAAAGTCCCATGTCTGCTGACTATACTCCCTCAGCCAGCCCCAAAGCCAATATTTTGATTATTGACGATACTCCCGATAATCTCACGCTTCTCTCTGCTATGTTGGTGGCTCAAGGGTATAAAGTGCGGAGCGTCACCAAGGGAACAACAGGTTTACGCGGTGCTCAGGCAGTACCCCCTGACTTGATTCTGTTGGATGTCAATATGCCAGAGATGAACGGCTATGAGGTATGCCAACGGCTCAAAGACGACAATCGCACTCGTGATATCCCTGTGATTTTTATCAGTGCGTTGGATGACGTGTTAGACAAAGTGCAGGCGTTCACGGTGGGCGGGGTTGATTACATTACCAAGCCGTTTCAAGTAGCAGAAGTGTTGGCTCGAGTGGAAAATCATCTTGCTCTGCGGCGGTTGCAATTGCAATTACAATCTCAAAATAGCCAGTTAGCAGACGAAATACGACAACGACGACAGGTAGAAGAACGATTCGCCAAGGCATTTCGATCGAGTCCTAGCCCGATCGCGATTGCTACTCTGGCTGAAAATCGGTTTGTCGAGGTCAATCCCAGCTTCCTTCGCATCAGTGGGTATGAATTAGAGGAAGTGATTGGTCACACAGCGGTTGAGTTGCGCTTAGGGATTGCTCAAAATGCTTACGACCAGGCGATACAACAGTTGCAAAAAACAGGATTTCTGTTGAATCAGGAATGTGAATTTCGCACCAAATTAGGGGAACGAAGAACGGTTTTACTATCGGTTGAATTAATTGAATTAGCCGGAGTTGCCTGCACCCTCAACATTGTTAATGATATTACCGAACGCAAACGGCTGGAAAACGAATTCATTTCTCTGGTCAGCCATGAACTCCGCACTCCTTTAACCTCGCTCATGGGTGCATTAGATCTGTTGGCAGCAGGACAATTAGGGAACCTTACCGAGCAGGGTAAACATGTCCTTAACATTGCAGTCACGAATACAGAACGACTCATTCGTATGGTGAATGACATTCTTGACCTGGAGCGCATGAAGTCAGGCAAAATTATCATGCAAAAAACTCAATGCAATCTGGCTCAGTTGATGATTCAGTCCGCAGAAGCGATGCAAACGATGGCAGATCAGGCTCAAATTCAACTGATGATCAAACCTCTGGACGTTGAAATCGTTGTAGATGGCGATCGCATCCTGCAAACCCTGACTAATTTGCTGAGCAATGCCATCAAATTTTCAGACTCTGGTAGCACGGTTTGGCTAACGGCAACCGTAAAACAACTGGTTGAATGCTCTCCATTAGCAATCGCCGCACCGTCCGCAGATCTGTCTTCAAAGTCAACGGCGCTGGCGTTAGCTCAGATACCTGCTCCCGCTATTCTCATCACCGTTCAAGATCAAGGACGAGGAATTCCGACAGACCAACTTCAGACTATTTTTGAACGATTTCAACAGGTGGACGCTTCCGATGCCCGACAAAAGGGAGGAACCGGTCTGGGGCTACCTATCTGTCGTAGTATCATTGAGCAACACGGAGGGAGCCTGTGGGCTGAGAGCACCCTTGGTCAGGGAAGCCTGTTTCATGTGTTGTTGCCCCTATCACAACACCAGATTTGAAGCGAACTCGCGTTCAGTTCACTTGTCGAACTGACGGAATGAAGGTTATACCAATTCTCTAAAAACCCACTACAGATAATTTTTTGAAACTCGCCCCCAGGGCGAGTTTCAAAAAATTATCTGGTTCTGGTTTTCTTAGAATTGGTATTAAAGCACATGAGAAGGGGAAACAGACAAAATTTGGAGAATGCGATTCACATCATCCAAATTCCCCACCATTCGTTTAATCGGTTGAGGCCATATTCGCACTAAGGTTGGAGTAGCCGCAATTTGATCCACTTCTGCCTGATCGGGATGCTTGTAAATATCTATCACTTTCAGAGTATAAGGTTGCTTTAGAGAATCTTCTAGCAGTTCATGCAGTTTTTTGAGAATGTTGGTCGTTGCAGCAGTGTGACCAGAAATATACAAACGCAACACATAACCCTGAGTTGGCATCGCAGCACTGGCAGATAGCACTTTGGAGGATGGAGCAGGCAATCGTCCATAAGTTCTGGCTTTATCTAACTTTACAATTAAATCGTGTTCCTGCCAAAGTTGCGGGAACTGATGGCGATAGCCCACCATTGCCATCGGATCGCACAGATCTTGCATCCTTTCGGTCGATCGCCACACCACATCTCCCAAGCCAAACACAATATTGAGCAGTGGCTGATATTTGAGAACACGAGGACTAGCTTCGGCGGAGGTTTTGAGCTGTTGTGTGGCTGGATCAAGCCAGCGATCGATTGTAGCTGAATAACAGGGGACTAAAAAGTGAGGAAGTTCTGATAGGCCTAAGGAATTTTGCAAGGCAACACAAAGTTGGATATGCCAGCGATCGAGTTTGTCAGGATCAATACAATAGACGAGATCCCCACCGGGCGTAAATAAAGCGATCCCCTTAAAAGTAGGAGAATTGACATGAGGGGATGAACTGACGCTATGCATAACTCAAGTTTGAAAATCTTAGCAGGAGTACGATCACCATACCCCTGCGTTCATATAGATGCAACCCAAATTTCTTAAATGCGCCCCCGCAAGATCTGAGCCATCTCGTTCGGCTTGGGTGACATCTCTAAAGCCGTTTCCTCAGTAATTCGTCCGGCTTCGTAGAGTTTGTAAAGGGACTGATTCATCGTACACATGCCATCAAAGGTACAGCGCGGGATCATGGCTTCGACCTCATCCAGGTCGCCCTTACGCAGATAATCCCGGATGGCATCGGTGTTGATCATGATCTCGTGAAAGGCGGCCCGTTTGCCATCAGTGGTGCGGCACAATCCCTGAGCAACCACCGCGACTAAAGATTCGGCGATCGCAATCCGCATGGGTTCATGCTGATCCATTGGGTACATGTTCAAGATCCGCTCTACCGTTTTCACTGCACTATTGGTATGGAGTGTGCCCATAAGTAAGTGCCCGGTTTGAGCCGCCTTCAGCGCGGTGTTGACGGTTTCCTGGTCGCGCAATTCGCCCAGCAAGATCACGTCTGGGTCTTCCCGCAAAGCTGCCTTCAGTGCAGTTTCAAACTCCAGTGTATGCATCCCCACTTCCCGTTGCTTAATCAAAGCTTTGCGACTTTGATGGACAAATTCAATTGGGTCTTCAATGGTGATGATATGCTTGGGCATCTCCTTATTGATGTAGTCGATCATCGCTGCCATCGTGGTGGATTTACCCGAACCCGTTGGCCCAGTGATCAGGATTAACCCCTTCTGGTAGTGACAAATATCCCTTAAAACGGGGGGCATGTTGAGTTGTTCTAATGTCAAAACTTTAAGTGGGATCAATCGCAACACCATCGCCGGGCCACGGAGACTGTCAAACACATTGATCCGGATGCGGGCAAAATCGTATTGAGCCGCCCCATCAAAATCTAAATTGTCTTTGAAGCGTTGAATATTCTGCTCTGGCAGCAGTTCTTGTAGCCAGCTGAAAAAGGTGGCTTCATCAGTCACAGGATAGTTGGTTGACTCAATTTCACCTCGATTCCGAAACCGGGGATTTTCCCCCACACCCACATGAACATCCGAAAATCCCTTATCAAATGCCTCTCGAAGCAATTGCGCCATTGTTGGTGAACCCGGACTGGGTTTGTGGCGAAACCCACCTTTCAAGGGTGGTGGAGCCGCTGGGCGATGGGAAGCGGGGGGTGAAGCGGGGGATTTGACTGGAGCAGTCGCATCGGTTGTGGGTGCGGCAGCCTGTGCAGATGCCGCATGAATACCCGGTGCGGCTGGCATGGCGATCGTAGGTTGTGACAGTTGTTGAGTCGCTCCTGTGGCACCAGCAGGGATGGGTCGCGGGGGCGGCGGCGGCGGCACGCGGGGAGTACCTTGAGGTGAAGCGGGACGGTTTGCGTCTGTCATAAACAAGTCCTAAACAAAGGGGTAAAGGTTCGATCTCAATGCAATCAAACTAAAGCCATCGAGTTAAATACTTATGGAATGTACTACTACCGTTCCAATCGATTGGGAATAGCTTCGCATCCACCTGGAATTGTTGCTCTGGTTTTAGACCCTCCCCATGCACAACAATACCAGTGCTGCTCCTTAGAAAGATGTTCGACTTCAGTAAAATCTGCTCCTTCAATCACGGCTCCTGTAAATTCACCTGTTTTATAGTTGGGGATATCAGCACGGCTGCGGGGGGAAGCCGTCTTAGCATCTTTGCCATAAAAGAATCGAGCGCCCTTCAAATCTGCTCTGGTGAGATTGGCATCACATAGGATGGTGCGCGTCAGGTTTGCTCTGACCAACTCGCAGCGGCTCAAATCAGCCCCAATCAAATTGGCATCGCTCAGATCTGTCCATCTCAAATCTGAACCCGACATTTTTGCTTTGGCTAACATGATACCCAGATCAATCACTCGAATTCCATACTCGCGGTCTTCGGCGTATCCTCCCTGCCCATCTAAGATTGCTCGCCCTAAATGCAGATCCCGTTTCAGAGGGGTGAGGAGTTTAGAACGAGACAAAAATCGTAACACTTTGGCTTTGCCTTCGCCATCGACACTGCTCAAAATTGCCGCTGTCCGCCCTTCCGCGATCGCTCGTTCCTGAGGCCAATCTTCTAATAACCCGTCAGCATCCAGCACTAATTCAGAAATGCCCTGGAAATAGGAATCGATCGTCTGTTGTTGGGTAATCAGGTTTTGCTGGATGGTTAAGTCTTTAGAAATGACATATTGTCGCCAGGCCACATAGACCGCTAGCACGGCAATCAAAATTTGTCCCACTGCACCGATGACTTCACCTCCGGCACCAACTGCCTCCCAATTGAGTTGGCTCAACCAGATTTGTATCCCTTGATTAATCCCTGTAAATTCCAAAATACTCAAAATGGCGATCACAACTCCCAAGAGAGCCATAGTAAGGAGGCGTTGTTCTGGAGAGAGCAGTTCGTCTAGCACCCCTTTGAGAGAATTCCAAAGAATCCGTAGGGCAATCAGCAAGGTTACAATCGCTCCGCCTAACCCTAACCAGGTCAGACTCGTAAACCAACCCATCAGGGTGATGGCGATCGCCAGTGAGATCAACCCAATCGCTGTTTGGGGCGTAAATAAGTAGGGTGTAGATAAATTGACTGACTGGTTTTGTAGCCTGATTGGAGTTCTAGTAGGGTTAGAACTTTGAGAAGCCATAGCCAATAGAGGCTGACTACTGGCAGTAGAAGTATGCTCTGAGGGAGCAGAATAAACTTGAGCCATCCTCTCATGAGGAGGGAAATTGGTAGCAGATGATGAGGTATTGGATGATTCAGCGGGCAATGTCATATTCTTCCTATCTAGAAGCGTTAAACCTCTTCAAGGCTCTTGGTTGATTTTGGCACACTCTCTGCCTTCTCAAATGCTCTTGATAATGGGTCTGAGCCATCCTGACAGAAATGAAAAACTCTTGTAGGATGTCAACATGACAAAATACAATACGACAAAATAAAAGAATGATAGGACTTACGCACTTCGTGGAAAAACTGGGATAGTTTGGGGGATTTGTGGGACGCTTCGCGTCCCACAAATCCCCCAAACTGCTTAAGTCCTAAATGATAAGAAATCAAAGTAATCAGGGTTATCCTGTGTTTTGCTGGCGTTATTGCTTGATCCATACCTGACTTTTGGTTAGGGATTCTGCCTATTATTTTGTAGGAATTGAGCCAACTTTTTAGGAAATTATCAGGTTCAAAGTGCGTTGTATCACAGCGCACTTGTCAAGATTCGATATGATTGACGGCAAGTATACTTAAAGTGGGGGTTATGCGGTTAGAGAGCGCCAGGGAGTTAAAGGCTGAAGTCGCACAAGCGATGGAGCAGTTGGCTATTCAAACCTATGGACCTTTGCCAGTTTCCGTTCCCATCAACAAGCTTCCCCCATTAGCCGCTGCTGTGGGTATTCGCCCACTCAATTGCAAGAACTATCAACTGGCTCTCCGCGTTTACCGCACCTCAGATTACCCCATGATTGAGCAGGTGCAGCAATTGGCTCGGGGTGAAATGGATGTTCAGCGGGTTGGACCAATTCGGGCACAACGGTTTTTGGAAAGATTCTCAATTGGAACACGGCGTGAACGTCCTCTGCGTATAGGTTTATCTATCAGTCACCCTAAAGTAGCCGTAGGAACATTGGGGTGTTTTGTGGTCAAACGAGGAGAATCAGACCTGCTAATTCTGAGCAATAATCACGTCCTGGCCCACGAGAACGATGCTAATGTTGGCGATCCAATTTACCAACCAGGGAGAATTGACGGTGGCAAAAATCGACGAGATCAAGTCGCTACACTCAAAGAATTTGTTTCCCTACAGGTGACAGATAATATTGTCGATGCTGCGATCGCGACATTGCACGATGTCTCTGTGAGACACGCAGAACTGCCGGGAATTGGTCTTCTCAAAGGGGTCTATAACGATGACATTGTCTCTGGAATGCAGGTTTACAAAATTGGTCGGACAACGGGCATTACCCAGGGAAGAATCAGGGCGATCGAGGTGGATGACGTTCTAACTCAATACAAGCGTATCACCCGGAGCTTCCAAGGGGTGCTGGAAATTGAAGGGGTGGGCGATCGCCCGTTTAGTGCCCCTGGAGATAGTGGTGCATTAGTCGTGAATTCACACGGGGAGGCAGTTGCTCTGGTTTTTGCAGGCAGTGATTATGGCGGTAGTAATAACCGGGGGTTAACCTATGCTATCCCCCTACCGACTGTTTTGCAATTAATGGATTTAGAGTTAGCCTTAGAATAGAAGATTATCACTAATAGGGGATTGTCTGTATGGACTCCATCTCTATGTGTCAAGTGCGTCAAGCTAAAAGCGAAATTCGGTCTTACTTGAAGGATCGTCCTGAGTACGGCGGCATTGGCATATCGTTTGATCCTAATGCTGGCTATCAACTCAAAGTCAATCTGCTGGACACCTTACCTAAAAATATCTCACTTCCCAGAAAAGTCCACGGTGTGACAGTTGTGACTGAACTCGTTGGGCACGTTAATGCTGCCTCTAAGGGTTAATAGCAACCGAAGATTCCTCTAGCTAGCCAATTTCCCTTTGCTATCATCCTAAACCTACCCTCTATGAAATGGCACCACTTTAGGTCATGCTAGAAACCGTCCACTGATTTGGAGGTTTCACGATGGCTCTAGAGACTGATCCCGTTAAGTTGATGAAGCAACAGGTGGGTAAAGCCGCTGCGGAACGAGTGCGATCGGGTTCGATTGTTGGTTTGGGCACAGGGTCTACAACAGCCTACGCCATTCAATTTATTGGAGAACGCCTCAAAACGGGAGATTTGAAGGATATTAAAGGAGTTCCCACTTCGTTTCAGGCGATCGGGTTGGCACGGGATTACGGTATTCCATTGGTCAGTCTGGATGAGGTTGACCATATTGATGTGGCGATCGATGGTGCAGATGAAGTCGATCCACAAAAGAATTTGATCAAGGGCGGCGGCGCAGCCCACACTCAAGAGAAAATTGTGGACTGTTTTGCCGATTATTTCATCGTGGTTGTAGACAGTGGTAAGTTGGTGGACAAACTGGGTTCAACTTTTCTATTACCTGTGGAGGTTGTCCCTTTAGCAGTGGCTCCTGTGATGCGTCAGATTCAGCAATTAGGTGGACAGCCCACGCTTAGAATGGGCGTAAAGAAATCTGGGCCTGTTGTAACAGATAATGGCAACTTAGTCATTGATGTTAAGTTTGACAGTATCGATCACCCCGCTGAACTGGAAAAAACGTTGAACAATATTCCAGGAGTCCTGGAGAACGGATTGTTTGTTGGAGTGACTGATTTAGTCCTGGTAGGCGAAATTAAAGACGGACAACCTTCAGTCAGAGAGTTTTAGGATGAGTGGAGGCAATGGCTAGAAAAATTGGATTTGGATTGCTGTGGTTGGGTTTTGTGCTCTATGCCTTTCTGTTGGCTCCACCCAATCCACCCGATACCCTGACCTTAATCCAACACCTCTCGACTGGACAGTGGCAGGGCATTAATCCTTTAATAATTGCCCTGTTCAACATTATGGGCATCTGGCCATTGATCTACTCCTGCTTGCTGTTTATCGACGGCAGGGGTCAATCTATGCGAGCCTGGCCCTTTGCGATCGCCTCTTTTGCGGTAGGAGCCTTTGCCTTGCTGCCTTATCTGTGCCTGCGTCAGCCCAATCCGACCTTTGTGGGTGAGAAAAATCGATTTCTGCAATTCTGGGACTCGCGCTGGTTGGGAGGTGCGATCGCCATGGGTGCGATCGGCTTACTCACTTACGGATTGGTTTCTGGCGACTGGAGCGATTTTGTGCAACAGTGGCAAACCAGCCGATTCATTCATGTCATGAGTTTGGATTTCTGTTTGCTGTGTCTGCTGTTTCCAGCATTAGTTGGGGACGATATGGCCCGTCGCAACTGGCAGGATCAGCGATTCTTCTGGCTATCCTATCTGCCGCTTGTGGGAGCCGCTTTATATATCACATTGCGACCACCCTTAGCAGTTGGGGATACGCGGACACAAATTACTGCATTAACCCAGAAATAGTAAGCACACTACTTAAGCTGGGAGCGCGGTTAGTGCATTACACACGTTGTAACAAATTCAACCCGTGCGTGTCTGTACCGCAAGTATTCAAAAGGTTGAAAGTTGCTGCCAACTGTTTCACTTCGGCAGTTTGCTTTTCGCTGGGTTGCCAGGGAGTAGGGTTGCCATAGGCATAAAACGTTTCTACCCCATCAATGCCCAGTGCGGCTACCGCTGGGATTAAAGCGGTTGCTGATAGCCGATAGCGGGCAGGGTGGGCTAAAACAGCTAATCCACCTGCTTGCTGAATCGCCGTAATCACTTGCCTGGCTTGATAGGCTGCACCTGCAACTGTTTCTCCTTGTAAATAAATCTGCATGTCTGGAGCAGTTGGGTCAAAGGCATAAGCCAGAATGTGAACTTCAGTGCCCAATAGGTCAGCATTGATTTCAGCACCCGTCCACAAGGTTGGGAGAGGAGCAAGATGGTTCTGAGCGCCTCGCTCCCGTCGCCAATCTTGTAGCCAATGTTGAGCGATTTCAGATCCTTTAACGCTATGGTGATCTGTGATGGCCAGCCCCTTCAAGCCGATCGCGATCGCCTGCTCCATCAACTGCTCTGGATGCAATTGACCATCAGAGTGTATGGTATGCATATGAAAGTTGTAGAACATTGGACAACTTTCGGCAGTAACCCCTTCCAGCACCCGTCGCAAAGCCACCTTATCTTGCCCATATTGCAGAGTCGGCAGTGTTTGAATAAAGTCGATCGCCATAATCAGCTTAAAAATTATTTACACCTTTACCCCCCTTTTACTATAAAAAGCTCTAACTGACAACTTGGGAAGCCACCTGGATCATGGCGGAAGCCGAGGGTGGGTGGGTAGTGCCCACCCTACTAGTTAAGAATCAGTTAGAAGTGCCACAGCATACGCAGAAATGCCCTCTTCTCGACCGATAGGGCCCAGTTTTTCATTGGTGGTGGCTTTGATGCCAATTTGCTCTGGAGCAATGTGGAGCACCGCAGCCAGACGATCGCGCATGGTCGGGATGTGAGGTTTTAATTTCGGACGTTCTGCCACAATGACTGAATCGAGATTACCAATCTGCCAACCCCGCTCTCGGATCAGTTGATTCACCTGGCTGAGCAGCACGAGGCTATCGGCCCCAGCCCACTGTGGGTCGTTAGGCGGAAAATAATGACCAATATCTCCCAGGCTCAAAGCGCCTAAGAGGGCATCCATAATGGCGTGAGTGAGCACATCAGCATCACTGTGACCCAGTAAACCCAATTCATGAGGAATGCGAACCCCGCCCAAGATTAAAGGGCGATCGCTGACGAGACGATGAATATCGTAACCGTTGCCAATCCGGATGCTCATAAGTTACTGACAGTTAGGGAGTTGCTGAAGTTGGGTTCGGCTGAACGGGTTGCAACCGGCTGCGATTGGCTTGAATCAAGGCAGACTGGCTATTTTGACTATAGGTTGCAATGCGATTTTTGGCAGTTTGATAACGGCTATCGTCTGGAGCCACCTGAGCCATTAAATCAGATGCCCGTTGCCAGCGAGTTGCTAAATCCAACCAATCGGTTGAGCTAGCTGCCGTTTGCCCGTCCAACGCGGCCTGCTCTGCAATTCTAACCGCTTGAGTAAATGGATCAACCAGAGTGGTTGTAGCCAGTTGGGTGGGGCGATCGCTGGCGACTGTTGGCTCTGGGGCTGCTTCCTCTGGGGCTGCTTGCGATCGGCCGGCAAAATTAAAGCTGCCCCATTTAACCAATCCCCAGCCAGCCACTAGCACTAAGGTGGTCAAGCCCACCCCTCCTACAATGCCCTGCCAAAACTGCCGCTGTTCTCGGTGGCGGTGTAAAAGAGAATTCTTGGGTATGGCTGTTCTATCTAAATAGGAGGACGGGGTCTGCCAATCTTCAAACCATTGCTTCAATGGATTTTGTTTGGATAGGGTGATTTCCTCAGACCACAGGAGTTGGTGGTGAGGGTCGCGATGAATCTCTTCCAGCCAGAGCAGTTGTTGCTCACGGGCAATCCGGGCATTGATGTTGATGCGACGAATCTTTCGCGGTCGAATCGATTCTAGAATCTGCCGAATTTGGTTGACTAAAGTGGATTGTTCCAGGAACTCCAATCGTGAACCTTCGCACAGAAGTTGCAGCACTCCACCGTCAAAAATTGCCCTGGTTCGCACCCCTGAGGTTGCCAAACGGGTATTGAGAACCTGGATGACTGCTGAAACGCTGCCTTGACGGGCTTGCCTAACAATATCGTCTGCTGGGTCTACCATTGCTCTTTAATTGACTGAAAAATGAGTTCACAACACTTTAAGCTGTCGTACAGGAGCAAGTCTCATACCAATTCTCAAAATGCTGACTAGAGAGCAAACCTCACCGCCTACGGCTCCTCCCCTTAGCAAGGGGAGGTTAGGAGGGGTTAATCTGTAGTTTTGCGAAAGTGAACTGGTATTAGCTACTTCTGCCTGACCTCTTAGAAGAAGAAAAACGCTATACAGTTGAATTTGATATTTAAAATACATCACTACAGGTACTTGGTCACTAATTTGATATTGTTTTTCAGGTAATCCTGATTTACAGCAGGACATGGCGTGGGTTGTGCAAATCGTAAGACACGAATTGACTCGTCTTAGGAACGTGAATTAAATAAAACCGAACTTTTTTGTGGAAAGCGCGGCGCAGCCGCGCTTTCCCACAAAAAAGTTTTAGGCTTTATTTAATCCTTAATCCTTAGTGCGTTGTGCTAGCGCTATTAATGGCAGGTTTCGACTATCGGTTTCGGTTGCACTCAACCCGCTACATTCAAGTCTGAGCACACAACTCCCATGTCTGAGCGCAACCGCAGCCTGGTACTTCATGAAAGTGCATTTCCCTAATGGCACCTGTCTCAATAGCGTGAGTTCAACGAGCGGTTTTTGTTGGGGCGGGCTACGCCCGCCCCAACAAAAACCCCTATTTGAGGGCTGTGGCGCGTCGCGCCACAGCCCTCAAATAGGGGTGATCGAACTCACATCTCAGCAGGTCTTAATAGCAAATTCATCGTCAGATAAAAGGCTAGTGTCTTCGGTTCAATGGCAACTGCATCCGGATGAAGAGTGACCACTTCTCAAACTGCGACCTTCTGTCTCTCTCTCTTCAGATAGATGACCTACTGTAAGGATGTCAATGCCATTTTCAGTTGATTCAATCCGCTTCACTGAAGGCAAGACTCCTACTCCTACACACTAGGGTTTGGCTAAATGTTGTCCCGATGATTGCTATTCAAAATTTCAACCCAAGCTTCAAACTCTAGTGCTTCCTCACATGACAGAAATTAGCCATAAGAACTGAGTAAAGACTATGCTTAAGCGAACTGGAGACAGTCTTAGAAACGCTCAGGCGATCGCCATCAGAACTGAGCCACAAACATTGAGTCATTCCATCAGCGGGACTGATCCAGGGAACGTCTACCGCTTTCGTCTGAAACATCACAGCAGTTTTCAAGCCGATTTAAGCAGCACGGGTGGAACGGTTGCTGAATTGATTCAAGACCAGAATCGCAATCAGCGGCTCGATCGCGGCGAGGTAATCGCTCGCTGGGGCAGCGATCGCCCCAACCAACGCCGTCAAACCCTGGACATGGATGCCGGAACTTACTTTGTCCGTGTCCAGCCCACGGGCGCAGGTGCAACGGATTACAACCTGGTTTTATCTGCAATCCCTACTCTGCCTGACCGTGCTCTGGGTGGAATTCAGTCTAGAGGTAAATCTTCTGGCCAGATTGCGGCCATCTCTAAGAGCAATTGGAATGCGCGTTTTCTCAAGCGAGATGCTGGCAACGTAGACGATTACCGAAATTATGACTTTAGTCGAGCAGATTTGGTTCAAGATTTAGGCAAGGCATCAAAATCCAGAAAGACGATCGCTCGACTGGATTTGGATTATGGGCGTGGTGGACCTAAAGGAATTGGAAATGACAACTTTGCGATGCAGGCATCGACAACAGTGCGGTTGAGCGAAGGGGTATTTTATCAAATCACCAGCGATTCTGATGATGGAGCACGATTCCTATTGAAGGATAACCAAACTGGAGCAAGTTTAACCGAACTTGATGGTGATTGGGTGCAATCAGGACGTGGCAGTTGGTCGCAAATCTTTACCGTGGATGAAGGCAAGCAATATGACTTCTACGTCCAGTATTACGAGAAGACAGGCGATGCGAAGGTGGATGTATCCTTAGAGCGCGTCGATCCGAAAGGGAAAGTTGTCGCATCTTTGCTGAATGTGCGAAACAAGCCGACTACAGTAAATAACACGCCAGTGACAACGTTGCGATCGGGTTCTACCTTTACCATCACCAAACTGGCCAAGAGTTCTGATGACCCAAACTTCAAAGATTGGTATCGCATCCGCTTCAACAACGGCAGACGGGGCTTTGTCGCGGCTGAAGATGACTTTGTGGTTGTTGATAGCAAAACTGGTGTGATTTCCATTGGAGAGCCAGGGTTATTGCCAGAAAAACCGCCAGAGCAACCCGTGGAAAAACCGCCCACTAACAGCGGCAGTCCCAGTCCCAACTCTGGAGTCATCAGCCAGCGGGTGTGGATTACCTCCGACGATAAGATTTCAATTCGCTCGGGCAGTAATGTGTCAGCTTCTGAACTGTCTAGAGTGGGAGCAGGTACGTCCTTAAAAGTGCTGGAGACCGTTGTTGGGAGTAGCTACTTAAACGGGTATGACCTCTGGTACAAGGTGCAGTTTACCTCTGGAGGACGCTCTCAAGAAGGCTACGTGGCGGCGTACTACGTTGATTTCACGGGTAATCAGTTTATCTATCCGAAAGCCATTTCTAAAGACAACTCCAGTCTGAAAGCTCAACTGGCCGAGATCAATGCACCAACAGGTTATAGCGCTAGCTACAAACCTTTAATTGAAGAAGCGGCAGCCCGCTATTCCTGGCTCAGACCTTCAGTCATTGCTGGCATTGGGTCGCGAGAATCCCATTGGGGTAGATTGCTCAGTCCAGCCGGTCCCAGCGGCACGGGCGACCTTGGGCATGGTCGAGGGTTGATGCAGATTGACGATCGCTTCCATATTCCCTTTATCAATTCCGGCAAATGGCGTGATCCCAGGGAGAACATTCAGTATGGCATTAACGAAGTTCTAGCTAAGAACTACGACTACCTCGATCGCAATACCAACTTGCAAGGAATTGAACTGTTGCGGGGTGCATTAGCCTCATACAACGCAGGACTAGGCAACGTTTTGGATGCCGTTTCACAGGGGTTAGACGTTGATTATTACACCACTGGACAGGATTATTCAGCCGACGTGTTGATGCGGGCCGGTTGGTTCCAATTGAATGGTTGGAGCTAACAACAGAGCGTATTCATGCCGTGCTTCGACTCCGCTCAGCACTCATACCATTTTGGGTGATATAGGCATGATTTCAATTGCCAGAACGGTTAGCTAGTCAAGCATTCTGCAATCTAAAATCGGAAATCTAAAATCCAAAATGGTATCAGATTAGCAGTGGGTTGAGCATAGTCGAAACCCACTCCTTTATGTCAACGTGAATTCGACGAGCGATTTTTCTTTGGGGTGGGCTGCGCCCGCCCCAAAGAAAAATCGTCGATTGGAGGGTGTGGTGCGTCGCGCCACACCCTCCAATCGGCGATTATCGAATTCACGTTATGTCAAAACATTGAGCTTGAGAGTGGGTTGAGCGGAGTCGAAACCCACTCCTCCATATCAGAACTTTAGATCGCGACAATTAAGCCGACCATGCTTCTCGAAAATCGGCGTAGAGGGTCAGTCCGCCATCAATGAATAGGGTTTGTCCTGTGATGTAGGCAGCTTCGTCTGAGGCCAGGAATGCAACTGCGGCGGCCATTTCGTCGGCTGTACCGGCACGCCCCATTGGGATGTGGCTTTCAACTTCGGCTTGTTTGGCTGGGTCAGAAATCCACGCTTCGTTAATGGGAGTAATGGTTGCTCCAGGGGCGATCGCATTCACACGAATATTACGATTAGCGTATTCCAGCGCTAAAGTTTTTGTCATATTTTGCATACCGCCCTTACTGATAGCATAACTTGTATACAGCGGACGAGGAATCACTTCATGCACGCTAGAGACATTGATAATCACACCGGGCTGCTGATTTGATAATAAATGCTTGATCATTTCTCGCGCACAGAGGAAGGAGCCGCGCAAATTGACCCCTAAAACGCGATCGAACTCGCTAGTTGAAACTTCATGAGAAGCCCGCTCAATCTGAATCCCAGCATTGTTGACCAGGATATCAATGCGACCAAATGTTTCAATCATCGTGGACATCATTGGCAGAATATCTTCTTCTCTAGAGACATCACCCTGAATGATGACTGATTTGACACCACATTGGTCAACCTGACCGCAGGCCCTTTGCATGGCTAAATCTTCTGTTTCCTTGGCTTCGTCGATACTTTTGCGATAATTAATGCCGATGTTGCATCCTTCCTGAGCTAAACGAACAGTAATGGCCTGGCCAATTCCAGAACTGGCACCCGTGATTAAGGCAGTTTTTCCCTTCAGCCCTTTCATTCAAATTCTCCTTGCAATCCGTTTTACTTGTGACGTTCAATGCTTGGGGTTGCTGATTTGAAGTATGAATTTTGATTGAGAGCCGCGCGGAGCGCGGCTCTCAATCAAAATTCATACCCGGATTCAGCAACGCCCAATGCTTAACCAGCAAATCGATGGGTTGGACTTCCATGAGTTACCGTTGTAACGCAAAACAAATCACCTGCATCAAACTGCTGCTGAATTTCCTTTTGGCTTAATCCAATTGATGCAGACGTGATGTAAAGTTCATTGAGATCAACGCCGCCGAAAGTTGGACATGTAGGGCGCTGCACAGGCAGTTTGATGCGCTGGATTTCTTTTCCAGCAGGGTCAAAGCAAGCAACACACCAACCATCCCAGAGGGCAGACCAGATGTTACCCTGAGCATCAATCGTCAAACCGTCTGGCTCTACGGCTTCACCTCCCAAGTCAATTAATACACGGCGATCGCGAATTGCTCCTGTTTCAGCCTCAAACTGATAGGCAAAAATTTTACGTTGGGGAGAATCGGTTAAATAAAAGGTCGAGCCATCAGGACTCCAACCCAGTCCATTAGAAATGGTTAAACCGCTTTCCATTTGATGGAAAGAACCATCTGGATCATAACGGTAGAGTGCGGCTTGTTCAGGTGCGTCACTGATGGAACCAATCCAAAATCGTCCTTGAGGATCACACTTGCCGTCATTAAGCCGAGTATTGGGATGAGGAAACTCGATTTGATAGACGGGGTTGACTGCGCCTGTCTCCAGATCGAGAAATGCCAACCGATCGCTTAATGCCAGTAGTAACCTGGTTGAATCAGCGATCGCCAAAGCAGTAACCAGGTCACCAATCGCAAAATAGCGATCATGATCCCTGGCTGGGTCGAATTGATGAACCCGCTGATTTAAGATATCAACCCAGTAAAGTTGCTGACGTTCGGGTTCCCAAACGGGACCTTCACCCAGACGAGCACGGGCAGCAAGCATATGCTGCACAGATGATTGTACTAAATTCATAAGATAGCAATCCTAAGGGATTGAGTGAGTTGCGCTACATCGTAATCGTAATAGCTTTGCCCAAAACCATCATGCAAAAATCATGATGCATGGACAGGCTTAGACAAATCAGCGTCACCAGTTTGCAGGGAACAACACACCCCTCAATCAACCGGGTGGCCAGGTCATCTGTCGGCGGCCCAAAATGTGCAGATGCAAATGGTAAACAGTTTGTCCACCGTCGGGACCGTCATTTATGACCACCCGATAGCCGTTCGTTAAGCCTGCTTGTTCAGCGACTCGCTTCACGGTCAGCAGCAGGTGACCCAGCAAGCGATGATCCTCCGAGGTTGCGTCCGAAAGTTTTGCGATCGGTTGCTTGGGAATTACAAGGATATGTACCGGAGCTTGAGGATTAATATCTTTGAAGGCGATCGCTAGATTATCCTCGTACACAATTTCAGCCGGAATCTCTCGCTTAATAATTTTGGTAAAGATCGTCTCTTGTGTTTCACTCATGCTCTTGAATCCACTCTTCCTTGCAGAATTTTAGACTGAATCTGACATCGAGTCCTTAAATAAAGGTGAGTTCGACGAGCGGTTTTTCGTTGGGGCGGGCTGCGCCCGCCCCAACGAAAAACCTTGTTTGAGGGGTGTGGCGCAACGCGCACACCCCTCAAACGGCGATTATCGAACTCACGTTAAATAAAAAGCACCTCCAGTAGTGGAGGTGCGAATAGATCAACGTAGTTGAGAGGAAAAGTTGTAATTTAATCAGCTAAAGGCTGCTTGATGGCGATCGTAAGTTGCCCAAAAGCTTGGATGCACTTTGCCTTGAATGTGGTTCCAATAATGGGCTGCTTCTGTCGGCTCAATGCCCACCTCAGCATCTAAGCGGCTGAGCATCGCTTGCTGGCGTTGCTTCACACGGCGATGATGGTTGAGCATCATTGAACGAGCTTGATCCTCAAGGGACAAACGAGCCGGAGCCGGAGCGATCGCCGGATCACTAATTGGAGCGACATCTACTTCTGAACCAACGGTGTAATTCACGCCTCGATAGATTAAATCGAGAGTAGGCTGTTGCACTGGGGATTTGACCAGATTTCGGAATCGAATATCGACACCGCGATATTTACCAACTGCGTCTTGAGAACCTGGTTCAACCTGAGGAGGGGTGTATTCGTAGTTGATACCGCGATATGTAAGTTTCATAGTTTCGCCTCACAAAAGAAGTAAGAATGTGTTGTAGAGGCGCGTTCCTTCAGGAGAATCTCCTTACTTCCGTCCTCCAAGCCTCGCACAGGAGGTAGAAGAGGATGAACGATTTATTTTCTGTATCTATTGTTACTTTTTAGGATTTATTTGTCAACTCTTGACCCTGTCCTCTTAAAGTTTCTTTAAATTAGGCGATCGCCCAATTCCTTGTAATTTCCCAAAAGTGTGACCAGATTTCCGCCTCTGTTGACTGTATCTCTTGTTTTCTCCAATGCCCTATGTAGTCTCTGTAGTTCTCTCTGTCAACAGCAGTTCTCATTTTGGAACAGATGTTTGGTTTTTCGCCCCCAACGGGGGCGAAAAACCAAACATCTGCTGGGGTTTCAGGTCGCCAACGGCGACCTGAAACCCCAGCAGATTTTCATAATGAGAATTGCTGCTCTGTCAAAATGTTTATTGACTCATGCAATGCTTCTACTTTATAATTTGAGACTGCGCTTTTATGTTTTTCTTCCAATTAAGACATCATTATGTACGCCCAGGAAATTATTCGCTCAATTGAAAGTGAGCAGTTAAAAAAGGATCTACCCGTGATCCATGTCGGCGACACGATCAAAGTCGGCGTGGTGATTCAAGAAGGGGGTAAAGAACGAGTGCAGCCCTACGAAGGGACTGTTATTGCCATGCGAAACGGTGGTATCAACGAAACCATCACTGTTCGCCGGATCTTCCAAGGGGTTGGTGTTGAGCGGGTTTTCTTGATCCACTCCCCCAGAGTCGCCAACATTCAAATCTTGCGTCGAGGAAAGGCTCGTCGGGCCAAGCTCTACTACCTGCGCGATCGCGTTGGTAAGGCGACACGCCTGAAGCAGCGGTTTGATCGGGCACTGTAATGGCTTGGGTCGAATGTTGTCTTTTACGCTAGCTAGATTCTAATTGACTGGGCGATCGCTGTGATGATTCTAATGATGTAAACAGGTGAATATCTTTCAGGTGAATTGCCTGGAGTTATAGCGAATTGCGAATCAACTGCTAGACTAGTGTAGAAGGTTCAGAATGTTTTAAGCGTCCTTAGTTCAGTTGGTAGAACGCAGGTCTCCAAAACCTGATGTCGGGGGTTCGAGTCCTCCAGGGCGCGCTCGCCTTTCTCTTAATGGCATTTAACATCAAAAGGCGGTGGGGGTATCGTGGTGAAAAAGGATGAGGCTGCCAAGAATGACGAAGTAGCCAAGAGCCAGGATGCTGGCAAAATCAGCAATGGTAAAGCTAACAGCAAGGCTGGCGGCAGTAAAGCCAACAATAGCAAGGCTGACAGTGGTAAAGCTACTAGCAATAAAGCTGAAAAGAGCGATGCGGTCAAAAAGCAGCAAGTGGACACACAGGAGAGTCAATCTGGCTTCAACATCTCCGAGTTTCTTAAGGGAACTAAGGAGGAATTAGATAAAGTTGTTTGGCCATCCCGTCAACAGCTGATCAGCGAATCGGTAGCTGTCATTCTTATGGTGAGCTTGTCCGCCACGGTAATCTATTTAGTGGATAAATTTTTTAGTTGGGCTTCCCAGCAGGTGTTCTAGTCATGCTTGCTTCTGATGAATCAGAAAATTTGAAGGATCTTGCAGACGAAGATGATCAGGATTCTATTACTGGCTCGGCGCGTTGGTACGCCGTTCAGGTCGCTTCTGGCTGCGAGAACCGAGTCAAGATCAATCTAGAGCAACGGATTGAAACCTTAGATGTGGCTAACCGGATTCTTCAGATTGAAATCCCGCAGACTCCGATCCTGAAGCAACAGAAAGGAACAAAACCGAAGGAATCTTATGAAAAGGTATTCCCAGGTTACGTTCTGATCAAAATGATTATGGATGATGAGGCTTGGCAGGTTGTTAAGAACACTCCCAACGTTATCAACTTTGTTGGGGCAGAACAGAAGCGCCGCTATGGTCGCGGACGAGGGCATGTTAAACCCATGCCTCTGGGCGCGTCTGAAGTGGAACGCATCTTTAAGCAGGCTCAAGAACAGAAGCCAGTCGTTAAGATTGATATGGCAACTGGGGATAAAATCTTGGTGTTGTCTGGCCCCTTTAAAGACTTCGAGGGTGAAGTGATTGAAGTCAGCCCTGAGCGCAGTAAGCTCAAAGCGTTGCTTTCGATTTTTGGTCGAGATACCCCCGTTGAGTTGGAATTCAATCAGGTTCAAAAGCAGAGTTAATTCGCTAATGGCAAAGAAAATAGTCGCTATTATTAAGTTGGCACTCCAGGCGGGTAAGGCAAACCCGGCCCCTCCAGTTGGTCCTGCTCTGGGTCAACATGGTGTCAATATCATGATGTTTGTCAAGGAATACAACGCCAGAACTGTCGATCAAGTAGGGATGGTCATTCCAGTTGAAATTTCGGTATTTGAGGATAGGAGTTTCACCTTTGTTCTCAAAACACCCCCTGCCTCCGTTTTGATTCAAAAGGCGGCAGGAGTTCCCAAAGGTTCTGGTGAACCGAATAAAAAGAAGGTGGGTTCTATCAACAGAACTCAGCTTCGGGAGATCGCTCAAACGAAAATGCCCGATTTGAACGCCAATGACATTGAAGCAGCCATGAAAATTATTGAAGGGACTGCCCGCAATATGGGAGTTACAATCACGGGTTAATTTCGCGTTGAACCTTGTCTCAACTTCCTCTTGTCTAAAGTATTGTTTATCGGGGGAGAGGCCTGGCTTCGATCGCACCCCAAGGAGAGAAATAGATGGCTAAAAAGGTATCGCGCCGTCTGCAAGAATTGCAGAAGAGGGTGGAAGACCGACTTTATGAACCGTTAGAGGCGCTCAACTTGTTAAAGGAAACAGCGACTGCAAAGTTTCCAGAATCCGCTGAAGCGCATATCCGTCTTGGCATTGATCCAAAGTACACAGACCAGCAACTCCGTACCACTGTTGCTCTTCCCAAAGGGACAGGACAACAGATTCGTGTGGCGGTGATTGCTCGAGGTGAGAAGGTGACAGAAGCTGCCAATTCTGGAGCTGACTTGGTTGGTTCAGAAGAGTTAATTGAAGAAATTCAGAAGGGCATGATGGATTTTGATATCCTGATTGCGACTCCAGATGTCATGCCTCAGGTGGCTAAGTTAGGACGTTTACTCGGTCCTCGTGGTTTGATGCCTTCTCCTAAAGGCGGAACAGTTACGTTCGATGTGGCACAAGCTATTTCTGAATTCAAAGCAGGTAAGCTAGAGTTCCGAGCCGATCGCTCTGGTATCGTCCATGTCATGTTTGGCAAAGCTACCTTCTCAGCCGAAGACCTTCTGGTCAACCTCAAGGCTTTGCAGGAAACGATCGATCGTAATCGCCCTTCTGGAGCAAAGGGTCGATACTGGCGAACCATGTACGTTGTTGCTACGATGGGCCCATCTATTCAGGTTGATGTCAATGCCCTGCGCGATCTGAAGATGTCTGAAGCCGCTTAGACAAGCTTGCAGTTGCTTCAAGTCAGCTTGCTAACCCCGTTCTGAGGAGTCAACAAAGATTGCAAAATGCTTTCACAACTGAATCGTCGAACCGAAGACAGCAGGTGCAGTCTGCTTAATTCCTGCCGAGGTCTATGACAGTTTTCTCGTCTACCAGTGCATTGCTTACTTGTAGCTGGTAGCTTCGAGACTGGATTACCTCGGATAGAGATCCGAGGTTTTTTGTTGGTCTGGCAGTGGTTTGTCTGCTTTATCCGGTTCTAGAAGAATTGTGAAGATCCAACTATCAAGTACCCAAATGTAAGGAGGTGAGACAAGTATGGGTAGAACGCTGGAAAACAAGAAGGAGATTGTGGCTGAGTTAAAGGAAAAGCTCAGTCAAGCCCAAATGGTCATTGTGATTGACTACAAAGGACTATCGGTGGCTGAACTGACAAACCTGCGAAAGCAGCTACGCCCGACTGGTACAGAATGCAAGGTGACAAAAAACACCTTAATGCGGATTGCTGTGGAATCAGATGCCACCTGGCAACCAATGCAGCAGTTCTGTAAGGAGTCCTCCGCTTTTCTGCTGATTCGGGATGACATTGCCGCCGCCTATAAAGTCCATCAAGACTTTCAAAAGGCCACCAAGAAGACGATCGTCATTCGTGGCGGTGTCATGCAGGGAATAGCTCTCACCGAAGAGCAAATTAAAGCTGTCACCGAGCTGCCGCCGAAGGAGCAGTTGATGGCTCAGGTAGCCGGAGCACTCAAAGTCCTTCCCAGCAAATTGGCGGTGGGAGTCAACGCAGTGCCGACCAAACTGGCAGTGGGTATCAAAGAGGTGCCTGCTTCTCTGGTGCGGGCAATCAAAGCCGTTTCCGAAAAAGATGGCTCTGGTGCTTCCGGTTCGGATGCCGAAGCTGCTTAGGGGGCGCGATCGCTCAATTCACAAAATCTAACAAGTTTGTACTTAACTACTAACGGAGAATTCCATGTCTGCTAAAACTGATGAAATTTTGGAAATGTTAAAGTCCCTCTCTTTGCTAGAGGCGGCTGAACTGGTCAAGCAAATTGAAGAAGCGTTTGGTGTGGATGCGTCTGCCCCTGCGGGTGGTGGCATGATGATGCCGATGATGGCTGGCATGGCGGCTCCTGGAGCGGCAGCGGCCCCTGCTGAGGAAGTGGAAGAGAAGACCGAGTTTGATGTGGTGTTGGAAGAATTTCCTGCCGACAAGAAGATTGCTGTACTGAAGGCAGTGCGCGAATTGACTGGGTTGGGCTTGAAAGAAGCCAAAGAGTTGGTTGAATCGACTCCCAAGGCTGTGAAGGAAGGCATCGCCAAGGAAGCGGCTGAAGAAGCAAAGAAAGCGATCGAAGCTGCGGGTGGTAAGGTCGCCATCAAGTAGACTAGCGTCTTGACTTTATTGCAACTTTTGAGTGAAAAGTGTGAGGTCACCTTGCGCTTTTCATTTTTTTATGTTTTTCTACAACGTGAGTTCGATAATCGCCGTTTGAGGGGTGTGTGCGACGCGCCACACCCCTCAAACAAGTTTTTTCCAGGTATCGCTCCATGAATATCTTTTTTGACCTATTGCCAATGATGCTGGGAGCCGCTCTGGCCCCCATCTGGATTATTAGTGTGTTGCTGATTTTGCGGAGTCCAAATGGACTCGTCAAGGCGATCGCTTTTGTTGCAGGAATAACCCTGGTTCGACTGCTCCAAGGTTTTCTTTTTGCCTATGTCTTTCGTCCTGCGGACTCTGGGAATACAACTGGACCCTCTCCGGCAATATCCATGCTGCTAGCGGTGCTGGGGCTGTTGTTACTCATTTCAGCAGCCAAGACTGTGGTGAAGGAACATGATCCTGATGCGCCTGCCCCTAAATGGATGACGCTGTTTGATAAAGCACAGCCATTCACCCTGCTGGGTTTGGGACTGCTGTTTACCCTGTTGGCTCCCAAGCTTTGGGTGTTTACCTTATCAGCTATCGGAACCATAATTGATGCAAACCTTTCTGTAGCAGAAGAGGTGAAGGCTTTTCTGCTCTACGTGCTAGGGGCGCAATTTTTCATCGTCCTGCCGTTAGTGATCTATGCGATCGCTCCTCGGAATTCTGCCACGCTACTTCAGTCTGCCTCAGATTGGCTGACAAAATACAGTAAGCCAATTTCCCTGGTCGTCTACATTGTGTTTGGCTTTTTCTTTCTCCAGAAAGGGCTTTCAGGATTAAAGGTGTAACAAGCATTCAGTTTGAACATTTTTCATTTTTACTTGCACTCATTTGAATATCCTGCCTGATATTTTGATGATGTAATGCCATTTCTTGCTTTATTTCTTTTAAGCTGAAAATTTCTCCAGAAAATATAAACAGCTTAACTCATGCCCAGAAAAGACTAAAATTTGCTGCTTTGAGTTTAATTAAATTGACTTTAGCCGAATGTAAAGCAATCCTGAATGATTTGTGAAATGACAATCTGGTAGAACAAGGGGCTTAAGCCCGTTGCCTATTCACAATTCAAATAGGATTGCTCTATCATTCTCTATAAAGAAAACCCTTAGCGTCAGCTTCTAACCTGTGTGGGCAAGATGCACGTTCTGCAAAAATACTAATTCCTTCTACTCCACAGTTCTGGGAAAACCTCATAACTACATCATTATTAACTGATACATCAATCAGATTTTATTCCTATAGGACTTACACACTTTGTGCGAAAACCCAAGAAAGTTAGAGGATTTGTGGGGCGCTTCGCGCCCCACAAATCCTCTAACTGCGTAAGTCTTGTCCTATTTATTTATAGAGTGCGGCTAAGCAAGTCAATCTCTCCAAAAAGTAGTCTAATTTCTCTTATTTAGTGCTAATCTGGGGAAAAATTTCTTCAGTTATTTTCATTTAGAAACTTTGTTTAAGTAAACGAATTAACCCTAACATTGACCCTTTCATTCTCCGCAGCCAACTTTCTTTGCATCTTCTTATCAAAGTTTTTTCTTTTAGATCGATCGCGCCCGCTTAACGGGTAGCCTCCAATTATTCCATCTCGGACACTGTTCTTATAGCGAATCATCTGGAAACATCATGGTAGACAGAGACAATAGCTTTGCCACAGCTAGAAGCATCGGAGAATTGAGTGAGCGTCAAACCTTCAATGATTCGCTCAATTCCTTCGATCGCGACTTTTTAGATTACTACACATTCAGCCTCACAGGCCGCAGTCGAGTTAATTTCACCCTCGATCGATTGCAAGAGAATGCAGATTTAATTTTGTTTAACAGCCGCTTTCGACGCATTGCTGCCAGTGAACTGGGGGGGAGGCGATCGGAATCGATTCAGAGGCGGTTGAGAGCAGGCACCTATTATGCATTGGTTACTTTGCAAGGATTTCAAACTAATTACCGCCTCGGAGCCAGTTCAACCTCCCTGGAACCCACTCCTAATCCTACCCCTGAACCCACTCCTGAACCAACTCCCAATCCGAGTCCGAGTCCCACCCCAGCACCCCTTCCTCCAGCTATTACACCCGTACCTGAGCCAGGGCCAATTCTACCCAATGCCTTTAACATTGGAACAGTCAGTGGCAACCTTAGATACCGTGACACAATCGGTAATACCGACCTCAATGGCAATGGCGTAATTGAGGCTAACGAGCAAGACCCAATTGATTTCTATCGATTTAACCTCACTCAAACGACTCGCCTCACGATCGCCAAGGAAAATCTTGATGGAGGCGATGTCAACTTTGACCTGATCTTCGACCTCAATGGAGATGGCATTGTTGATCCGGGTGATATCCTGACCTCAACGGGTAGTGCAAGTTCAGTTACGCGATCGCTGGGAGCAGGCACTTACTTCATCAGGGTCACCCCTCAATCTGGGACGAGTATCCGATATGACCTGGCACTGAGTCCTACTGTCATTACAGGTATTAACTTTGCGACTCCAGATCCATTTATTAGCCTGGGACAAGCAACTGATCTAGGCACTGCAATTTCGGGAACAACGATTAGACAATTCGTTGGTTCAGTTGACACTACAGATATCTACAGATTCACAACTGTAGATGAGGTGACAAACCTTTCCATCTTGCTCAACACCAATCAGCCAACTGGAGATATCACCATATCTTTAATCAATGATGGCAGTATTGATGGTAATGTCAACGGGATTGCTAATCCTGGTCAAATTGTTGATGGGCTTGTTGTTGCAGGTGACTTTCTGGGAGGAGGTTTTACCAGCGCTAGTGCAGGTGGGGCAACTTTATCGATTAATAAACTGGTTGGACCTGGAATATATTACATTGCGGTCACTCAGAAAGAAGTGATTGACAACTCCACTTACGATATCAGTTTATTTGCTAACAACCAATTTACTGATACTGTCCTCGACTCTAGCCTTTACAACCCAATCTCGCTACAGAATTTAACTTCAGAACCGCCAGCAGCAGACAATGTCCTAGACCCTAGTTTCAAGCTTGGAGTGCTAAGTGGTATTGTCAACTTTAAGCAGTTTGTTGGAGCCACAGATCGAAGCGATTTCTATAGTTTTAGCGTCGATCAACCCCGCACTGTTGTTATTACTTACACAGGTTCGGGATCATCCGAATTAGCTGGGTTACGGCTTGGAACCGACTTAAATGGTGATGGCATTTTGAATCGAGTCAATGAGGATGCAAACAATAACGGAATCCTTGATCCGAATGAAGATCTGGACGGAGATGGAGTTATTGATCTCGCAACTGAAGATAGAAATAATAATGGATTGCTTGATTTCAACCCAGATCCTTTGCAGAATGAGGATTCAAACGGTAATGGCATTTTGGATGAAGAAATTTTTGGGCAACGCCTCAGTGGTGATGTTGTCTACTCACCATTGCCTCCTTTCTTTGATTCAGGAGCATCATTCAATCCTGATCCAAGGGTTAGAGCATTTTTGACATCGGTTCCTACACGTATCTATGCTAGGCTCCAACCTGGCATTACCTATATCTTTCAAGTGGAAGCACAGGCAACTGCTCCAGTTGATTTAGGAGATGGGTTAACCCGCTATGGCAGTGCTAACATTCTTTACAATCTGTCGTTTGTAGTCGATTAATAGTGAGCCACAGGTTTAACTCAATCTGTTCTAACTCAATATGTACTTTTAGGCAGCACAAGCTCAACTTGTGCTGCCAGGTTTGGCAGAAAAAACCTTCACGGGTGACGTAGCCGAGAGCGATCGCTGTAGCCTCTCTTGGAAACCCCTCAGGATACAACATCACTTTTTGAGTTGAGGCTTACTCAAAAGGAATAGTTTGGAGATAGCGGAAAAGCAGACACACTAACTTTAGGAACTCTAATACTGCATCTCTGTTTAATCCCTTTGTGTCCTCTGTGTCTTTGTGGTTCTCAATTCTCTAAAGAATTCGTTATGACCTAATACAACGGTGGATTCATGGGGTCGGAGGCGATCGCCAACCACAACGGAAATTGCAGCAGAGATAGGCTGATGCGATCGTCTTCTGCTTCGTCGATGATGATTAGCGGCAACAGTTTTTGTTTAGTCAGGCGATCGGCTCGTTGCGCCAACGGTTCGGGGGTTTCAAACAACACAACGCCCTCATTAGACCCGAAATCATTGCGCGAGATTCCCAGACAGTCTTGCAAGCCCCGTCGCCATTCGCCCAAACGCTCCGGCGAGTCAGCTAAGACGAGGGTGCGGAGGCGATCGCCATACACCTGCCGCAGCACCGAAATGGCGGCTGAGGCGATCAAAATATTTTGTAGTCGCGATCCCATTGTGCGGATGGCTCCACGACCTCCCTGGGTGAAGAACCAGCCAGAAATTCGTTCGGCATGAATCGGTTCAAAGGTACGGCGCAGTTGCCACGGCGGGCCGTAGTAATCGGGTGAAGAGCGATACTGATCTAGCAAGCGACGGATCTGTTTGGACTGTTCTTGAAAATTTTGCTCAGCAAATTTGGGAGAAACAGGGGCTTCTTCTGGCTCCCGGTTGCGATGAGCAGGTTGCCGTTGTTCAACGGGAGTTGGGGTAGCCAATTGCAGTTGTTCGGCGGCAGTGGCTAAATCCTGTAAGCTACCGACTAAGTAATCCTTAAACCCTTGCACTCGAATTGCCAGGTCTTGCGAGGCTCCAGCAAAACTGGTTCGCATTTCGGCTTTGATGCGTTCCTGGCGGCGTTCCAGTTGTTCTACGGCAATCTGTAAGGTCTGCCTGCGTTTTTCTAAATCAGCTAAACCCTCCTTCACCAACTGCCCCAATGCCAATTGTGTCTCTGATACCTGGCTCCGCAAGGTGTCATAAGTGGCTTGTAATTCAGCAATCTCTTGCTTCAGTTGCCGTTCTTGCTGTTGCAAGTCAGTGACTCCCTGTTCTAAGTTGACCCCATCAATGTTGACGTTGACAGGAGATGAGGGAGTTGAGCCTTCGCTGGGTTTGCCCAGGGATTCGAGATTGGGAAGTGGGTCTGCGTTCATGTTGGGGAAGGAATATCAGCAGGAAAACAAGATAAACGGAACAGGAAGGGATAAGAGAGCAACGGCTCTTCTGGGTCTAGTCAAGACAACTGTAGCGCGGGCTTCTAGCCTGCCAAGATATTCAATTCTTTGGAGGAAACTGTTGTTGTAAACAGGAGCGTAGGGCTTGTGGATCAAACAAAATCGGCAAAAAGTGAATGCTTTTTACTTCTTTGAAGTAAAACAAGATTGGCACAGGTTGCCAAAAGATTTGCCAATTTTGCCAGTCCTGATAGGGAAAGCGACGAATTAGCGTGTCTCCCCGGTAGATGTCTAGAGCGGCTGGCATGAACCACAGCCGTAGAGTCAGAGTTTGATAGAACAAAAACAGTCCAAACAGGGCGATCGCGCTACTCAACCAAGGTTGCACCAGAAACAGAGGAAGGGCGGCCACAATTAACGCGAGTGGAAGCCGATAATTGGGTGCGAGTTGAACTCCGTCTGCTGGAAAAGACATTGTTGTAGATGCTGATGTGGCAGCCGCAACGGTTGGAGCAGTGGAATCTGGAGTCGAGGGAGTCATAGTCGCTGGTTTGTAAGAGCTAGATTGACTGCATTTCTATTCTAGAGGAGCGCAGACAGGAAGAGAGCAGACAGGGAGATGTGCTGGGCGATCGCTCAAAATCCTAAGGCAGAGCTGCCCAATCCCTGGAACATGATCCAGGAGAGAAAGAAATTGGTAATAAAGATAGCCAGGAGCGAAGTGACGACCGCCGTTGTCGTTGATTGTCCGACTCCTTTAGCGCCTCCAGTAGTCGTCAGCCCCCAACTGGAACCGATAACTGCAATCAATGCACCAAAGACAAAGGCTTTAATCAGGGCACTGATTAAGTCCCAATCGCTGAGAAAATTTTGAGCCGAGTTCAGAAAAACGGTTCGAGAAATGTCATAGATGGTGGTCGCGACCAGCAAGCCTCCGAGCATCCCTGTGATCAAAGAAAGAACCGTCAGGATCGGCAACATCAAACAACAGGCGATTACCCTGGGAATGACAAGATAGTCAATTGGGTCAGTTTTCAGGGTGTAGAGCGCATCGATTTGCTCGGTCACTTGCATCGTGCCGATCTCGGCAGCAAAGGCGGAACCCACTCGTCCGGCCACGATTACCGCAGTCAAAACAGGGGCCAATTCTCGTGCTAAAGCCAGAGCCAGCACTCCCCCAACTGCCGAAGTCGCACCAAAATTAATAAACTCCCTGGCGACCTGGATGGTAAACACCATGCCTACCGTTGCCGCCGTCAAAAGAGCAATCAAAACAGAACCTGGCCCAACCACAGACATCTGCTCCATCACATTGCGGCGATGAATTCTGCCCCGCGTGAGATGAACAATCACCTGCCCACCTAGCAATGTCGATGCCAGGAGTCGCTGACTCCAGATCCCTAATCCAGTCGCTTTAATGATTTGCTTCAACCCAACTTCACCTGCGCTCAATTAACTTCAACTGTAGATTCTAGTCAGTGCTACGTGCAGGCATTGCAGGAATTTGTAATTTCTGTTTATCGCGTTCCAATTTCTCCAAAATCGCCGCCTCGACCCATGCCCTCAATGTGGCGTTGTCCTCCTTAGAACTCCATCCCACGATTTGCCGCAGTTCTGCATCGACACTTTGAGGTAGACGCAAGGCGATCGCCTCTCCGCGTGGCTCTGGATATTTCTGTTCAAACTTACCTGCTGCCGTTCGGGGTTGATCCGCACCAGCCCAGGGTTTACTGGCGGATGCTTTGAGTTGATTGGCTTTAACCATCCACTGCCTCCTAGTACACCTGCCCTAATGTATCATCCTTTGTCACCCGATGCAGCACATTTCGCCTTTACAATTCTCTGAACCAATTTTGCGAGTGGCGTGGGCGCAGCCCGTCCACTCGCAAAATTGAGATGCAGTCACCCCATGCAGCACTATAAATCATCCTTTTGGACTAGCCCATTTATTCCGTGTAACACGGTAGATGCTGCTGCTTTCTGCCGTGTAACGCGGTAAAATTAAAGTACTCTAAATTATCTTTTCAGGGTTATGGCTACCCGTTCTCATCTCCTTTACTCCATTGCGGCAACCCGACGAATGCTGGGGTTAAGCGCGTCCACTCCAGTGCAAATTCGAGAGTTCTTTCGGGTCATCTGGGTGTGGGTGCAGGGACAACGCCCCACCTTTATCTCTAAATCCCGATTCAAGGCCCATTTTGTAGAACAGCGTAAGGCAGCGGCTCAATCACTCAAGGTGTCGCCCGATGGATTGGTGGGCGATCGCTTTACTGTGACAAATCCCCAAACCCACTCTATGTACCCTGTCACTTGCACGCCGACGCAGTTGGCTTGTACCTGTGAAGACTACACGATGCAACAACAGGTGTTTGGTCGAGGTTGCTGTAAGCATGGCTATGCCGTGTTGCATTATCTGGGTTTCAATTCTCTAGAGGCTTACTTGCGGGCAGGTCGCACTACTTTCCCTGTGAAACAAGCGGCTTGATCTCCTCGTTACCAAGCTCCCGCTTCCCTGCCTGATGCTGCCAATCTGGAAGCTCTGGGGGAAGGCGCTGCCAAAATAGGTTCTTTGTGGACGCAAAACTTCCCCTAAGGTGATTTCCGAGAATGAAAGTACCATATATAGCAGTAGCCACTTTTCTTAGGACGTTTTTGTGGGGGCGCGAAGCGCCCCCACAAAAACGTCCTTGTCCTAACCGCCGTGGCTACGGCTATAATTTGGACTTGAACCAGTGCAAGCTGATTAATCGGCGGAGCGAGTTATGTTAGCTAGCAAAATACGGTAAGGACAGCTACGAATATGCAATGGCATGCGGTACTCGCAAAAGTGAGCGTAAGCGTCCTACCCACAGAAGTCAGGTTAGCGCCTAAAGAGTTATTGTTACGCCATATCACTGACATTATCCTGCTGGAATATGGTCTTCTGGCAGGTTTGTGTTTGGATATGGAAGCGGCGCAGTTGGTGAAAGTAGCGATCGGTGTCGCTAGTGCTAGAGATGCGATCGCATGACTTTTAAGATAGTCGCTAAGGGAGCATGAAGGATAAAGAGGTAATGCTATGACAACGGTACTGAATTTAGAGCCAATTACCACCCTGACGCGGGAGCAATTTTTTCAGTTGTGTCAGGCGAATCCAGATTTACCGCTTGAACGTTCACCTAATGGAGAATTGATTATTTTGACACCTATTGGTGGTGAAAGTGGCAATCAAGAGGCAAGTTTGATTGCGAAAGTCGCGATCTGGAATGAACAGACTCAGTTGGGAGTGGTGTTTAGCTCTCAGACTTTATTTAGTTTACCCGGAGGTGGCGATCGCTCTCCCGATGTGGCTTGGGTGCAGTTGCAACGGTGGCAAGGGTTGAGTCAGGAGGAACGAGAAGGGTTTCCGCCAATTTGTCCGGATTTTTTGATTGAATTACGTTCTCGCAGCGATCGATTAAAGCCGCTACAGAACAAGATGCAGGAATATCTAGCAAGTGGGTTGCGCTTGGGTTGGCTGATTAATCATAAGGATAAACAGGTGGAGATTTATCGCAAAGGGCAAGCGGTGGAAGTGGTGGGAATGCCTGTAGTGTTGTCGGGGGAGGATGTGTTGCCAGGGTTTAGTTTAGAGGTGAGTTAGGTATAGGTTGCTGGCAGGTTTACGTCTGAGGAAGCTGTCACTGCGTTATTAGCGTCATGAATCGTCAATGACTCCATCATGCAGTTCGTACCGGACTGCTGAGTTTTCGGGATACCAGCTATACCTTGTCAGGTCATAGCTTTAAAGTGTACTCAAGTTTGTAGTAGCGGCTTTAGCCGCTCCATGACAACTGAAGTTGTCACTACAAACGTCAGATCTATGACCTGTCACAGTATAGAAAAAGCGCTAACCGCCATCCAGGGACGAGTAGACATCGAACAAGCCGAGAGCGATCGCAACCTGCAAAACACCATTAGGATAGAGGTGTTGCTTTTGAAAAAGGCAATCCTTAAAGCTGCCAAATCACAATTATGGTTAGAGAGCGTTTATCTCAGTTTCCTCAAGACACCTCACCTGATTTACACGCCGATTCAGCGAATGGGCGATGTCCACCGTTAGAGAGCGGAGATCATCTAGCACGGCCCGAATTTGAGCGTCGCTACGCTGCCGCCTCTCATATCAAAAAAGCAGAATTGATCGAAGGAGTCGTATACGTGGCATCTCCCTTACGCTTTGCCCCTCATGCAGAACTGCATAGTCGGCTGGTGACGTGGTTGGGCACCTATGTTGCTTTTACACCAGAAACGCGATCTGGCATTGAACCCACGGTGCGATTGGACGGTGACAACGAACCTCAGCCTGATATTGTATTGCTTCTAAATGAAGCTGTAGGGGGTCGTGCTCGATTAACTGAAGATGGTTATCTGGAAGGAATCCCTGAATTGGTCGTGGAAATTGCGGCCAGTAGTGCCGCGATCGATACAGGTAGTAAGAAACAGTCCTATCGCCGTAACGGCATATTGGAGTACATTGTGTGGCAATCGTATGAGAACCAGTTAGATTGGTTTCATTGGGTTGAGGGTGAATATCAACTGTTTCTGGCTGATGCCGATGGAATTATTCGTAGCCAAGCATTCCCAGGCTTATGGTTAGATGTCAAGGCAGTGTTATCCAATCAAATGAGACAAGTGTTAGCTGTATTACAAATGGGTTTAGATTCACCTGCTCATACAGCCTTTGTAGAACAATTACAACAGAAACGCGATCGCCCTCTCAAATAAAGTATTTTCCTGTTACCAAGCTCCCGCTTGGTAATGCCATTTCGGAAGCTCCAGCTTCCCTGCCTTGTGCTGCCAAGCTGGAAGCCCTGCAAACCATTGTTTTACCTCCTGGTTCAAATGTTTCCCATCCTCAAATGCCTTCAGGTATATCAACTCGTACTTGAACGATCGCTATAACCGTTCAATAAAAATATTGTCATGACATCGTCCTCGTCCATCCATGCTAATTTGTACTCCAGCCGCTTTAAGACAGGCAGTGAAGGCATTGGAGGTGAACTGGCTGCCCTGATCAGAGTTGAAGATCTCTGGCTTACCATAATCTGAGAGTGCCTGTTGCAGTACATCCAGGCAGAAACCTACATCCATTGTGTTCGAGATGTGCCACGTCAACACTTTACGGCTATACCCATCCATGATAGCGACCAGATAGAAGTGTCCTTTGAGCATAGGTAGATAGCCAGTTGTTGATCATCGTGGGATGAACCTCATACTGGCTTGCCAACTCTGCTACGGTTTTCTCACCCCGAACGGCGGCAAGGGCAACTTTAGCTTTGAATTGAGCACTGTATTGTTTGCGTTTGTTTGCTATGAACTACTTCTATCATGAGTGGGGGTTCAGAGCTTAACGACCTGTCCAGTTTTCCGGTTCCACTTCAAAGTGATGCAATCGCGATCGCCCTCAATTCGCACCACCCGTGCTGCCCACCAGCGATCCTCCCAGAGGACCTCAACCGTATCATCAATCTGATAGCTTGCCTCTACAACTTGAGCAATCGCAGCCTCAGTACGCAATGACAATCCAGCAAACCCGATTGATAGCACCACCGATGTCGTCAACCCACAAAGCAATGAGAGAGGCGATCGCAGACTACCAATCCCATGAAGGTACTTCATTCATTCGGCTGACCGTGAACACCCGCTAGAGTATACCTTTTATCTGCCAGACAGGACTTCCGGACTGACTGGTGCAATTCCTTACAGCCTCTTTGGTAGCGGCATGGCTCCCGGTGAGCGAGGTCAAAAATCTGTTAGGCAGCGAATCCGTTGGGTAAGTGTGCATCTTGAGCCAGAGGTGTTTCACTCGTTTGCAGGCAAGCCTGATGGAGACCTACCTGAGGCACTCCAGCACCTAATCGGCGATCCAAATCGGGAATACTACGTTCGCCTTGGGCAATCCACGCCAGCTATGTGCATCGCTTTGCGACAGATTTTGCACTGCCCCTATCAGGGGTTCACTCAGCGGATGTTTCTAAAAAGTAAGGTTTTAGAATTGATGTTACTCCTGCTAGAAGAGGCAGACATTCATTCAGGCAACCAACTATTTGTGGACCTGAAACCAGAGGATGTCGATCGAATTCACTATGCGAAGGACATCCTATTACAGAATTTGCAAAATCCTCCATCATTGGCGCAACTTGCTCGACAGGTGAGTTTGAATGAGTGTGCCCTGAAGCGAGGGTTTCGGCAGGTATTTGGCACAACGGCATTTGGCTATTTGCATCACTATCGCTTGGAGTATGCGAGACAGCTTCTTATCACTGGAGAAATGACCGTTGCTCAGGTGGCTCAGTCCATTGGGTTTGCCCGCAACTACTTCACAAGGGCATTCTGTCAAAAGTTTGGCTGCACACCTGGAGTCTACCGCAAAAGTCAGGAGGCGAGGCATTTCAGCCTCGGCTCAAGCAAAAATTCCGGCTAGTTCACAAAAATATTCCGGCTAGGAGACATCACAGTCGCCTATCTAGTTTCACACTGTGGTAATCTTGTTGAGAAAGATTTTTATCAGTCAAGGGGTTAGTGACCCATAGGGTACTTCCCCAATCTTGTTATCGGTGTGTGGAGTCATGGTGAAGTGTTTTGTGCAGCTTGTAATTGTATCGAGTATTTCTTCACTGCTGGTTGTTCCCCCCGTTCCAGCAGCGGAGGTGGAAAATGAAGCATCGAGCAGCGAGGCGGCATCGATCGAAAGTCGTGGGTCATTAGAGCAACTCGCAACCCCAAGGACGAATGACCCAGAACCAATGACCCGGAACTCAGTTCTCGATCTCAACGATGTGGAACAACCCGCCACTACGGTGGCTGAGTGGGTTGCCCAAATGGAAGCAGCACTCGTGCAGATTACTGGGGTGCGAATTGAGACAACTGAGACTGGCTTGCAGGTGGTGTTGGAGACGGCTGAAGGGGAACTGTCTGCCCCAGCGACGGAAACGGTGGGGAATGCCTTGATTACGGATATTCCCAATGCGGTGCTGGCGTTGCCAGAGGGCGATGAGTTTCAGCAGCCCAATCCGATCGAAGGGATTGCGTTGGTGAGTGTGACGAGTTTGCCAAATAACCGTGTTCGGGTGGCAATTACTGGAGTGGATGCGCCACCGACTGCCAACCTCAGCGTGGAAGCCTCCGGGCTAGTGTTGGCGGTTACGCCCGGAGCGGAGTCGGCAGAAACCGAAGAAGATGCAATTCAAGTTGTAGTTACTGGTGAGCAGGATGAAGGCTACAGCCCATCTGATGCGACAACTGCCACCCGAACCGACACACCATTACGCGATATTCCTCAATCCATTCAAGTAATTCCCGATCAGGTTCTAGAAGATCAACAAATTACTCAACTTCGAGAAGCGACCCGCAATGTGAGCGGAGTGATCGAAGGCAGCAATTTTGGTAATAGTGGCGACGCCTTTTTGATTCGAGGTTTTCAAACTAACAACATTCTGCTAGATGGTA